>TARA_R110002033_G_scaffold163360_1_pt1 | contig 224728 bp, 207 predicted proteins | sample TARA_R110002033 | Tara Oceans TARA_R110002033 (sample SAMEA4397051) | marine metagenome | biome: Polar Biome; feature: [SRF] surface water layer (ENVO:00010504); material: water (ENVO:00002006), including particulate matter (ENVO:01000060) such as... | depth 5 m | reverse complement strand
TGCTGCATCAACTGATCAAAAAGCGTTCATGCGTTTGCCCTGGTTGCAGAAGCCGTTTTTCGTTTAAGCATTAGAAATATTAGTTTTGCTTATTTTTAGTGTTAAGCAAAGCGTTTTTCTAGGTAGCTGATGATCTGTGAAGATTCGTACATCCATTCCACTTTTCCATCTTTCTCAATACGCAGGCAAGGCACTTTTACTTTACCGCCGCCTTCAAGTAACTCAGTACGGTGAGCTGAACCTTCTGGTGCGTTACGCTTTTCAATAGGTAGGTTTAGCTTGTACATGGCTCTGCGTGTTTTAGTGCAAAATGGGCAGGCGGCGAATTGATAAAGCGAAAAATCTTTAAGTTCTTGATTAATCTCTTGTTGCTTTTCTGGTGTGCGCTTTTTCTTAGATCCGCGGGTAATAAGATCAACAGCTATGATGATGTAGCCTAGAAGGTTACGGATGAGATTTATCAATAATTTCATGCAGGACGCTCGCTTGTTCTCAGAACTAAATGAATAAGAGTAATGTCAGTGCGCGCCATTCTAGCGGTAAAGTGTTAATGATTTAAGGGCTAGAGATAAATGTTTTTAATTTGTGCTCTGGTATGTGTCATTATCAAGCGCTATTCGCTGAATTTATAATCCTTTGGAGTAAGTATGAATAATAAAATTATAGGTATTATTTTAGTTATCGCTGGTGCTGCTTTGGCTGTATGGGGTTACAACATTTACGATGCGGCTAGCTCTCAAGTAACTCGTGCCTTAAGCGGTGAAACGCCAGTAGAAGCTTGGGTCGGCATGGTCGGTGGTATTGTTTGTGTATTAGTTGGTCTAACAAGACTGAAATAAGTGCTGATTTTGTAGAATAGTGTGAGATGAAAATAGAGGTTGAAGATTTCATGGAAAAAAGAAACAAAGTGTATTTGGATAGCTTTCTCCATTCTTTACCTCTAGAAGTTGCCGAAAAATACACTTCGTTTAGTGCAGGTTACTACTGTGCCGATGAGTACAATGCCAACATTTGTGCCGATTTGATTATGCGTGGTGAAAAACAGGCATCTTGCAGTATGAAACATTGGTACAGCTATGAAGGTGAAGCTATGCCAGAGGTTGGTCACTTACTAGTTGTGACCAATTGGGATGGTAAGCCTGTGTGCATTGTGGAAATTACTTCTGTTACAGAGTGTCGATATTGTGATGTTAGTGCTGAATTTGCCGCAGCAGAAGGTGAGGGTGATAAAACCTTGGCTTGGTGGCGTGAAGCGCACTGGGCGTTTTTTTCCGCGGAGTGCGAGGAATTAGATATTGAGCCAACGGAAGATATGTTACTGGTGTTAGAGCGCTTTAAGGTTGTTTATCAATAGGGAAATATTAATAAGTTGGCCTTTTCGCGCTTAGCTTTGAGTTAATCCCAGTTTATCTCAGCAAGTGATTCAAAGCTTGGGCGAGCAAAATAGTAACCTTGGAACAGATGGATGCCCATGTCTTGTAAAACTTGGTATTCGGCTTTTGTTTCGACCCCTTCAGCGACAATTATCATATTCAGTTCGTTAAACAGGTTTAGCAAATTTCGTACGATGATTTGGCGCTTTTTGTCTTGGTCTATGTTCTTGATTAACGCTATATCAATTTTTGTGATATCTGTTCTAAGGTCGGCAAGTTGGTTTAAACCGTTGAACCCTGAGCCAAAGTCATCTGTAGCGGTTAAAAAACCTTGTTGCTGATAATGCTGGATGATTGACTCTAAGTGTTTGCTGTCCGTAATTTGTTCGTTTTCAGTGAATTCGAAAATGATCTTTTCTTTTGGAAATTGATATTCTTCCGCTGCGTTTAGCGTGGTTCGAATACAAAGTTCTGGCTTGTAAACCGCATTAGGTAAGAAGTTAATACTAAGAAAGCAGTGTTTATGGACTTCTAGCTCTGCTGCAAGTTTTATGGCTTTCACTCGACAACTTTGATCAAAACGATAGCGATTGGTTTCATTGACGTTTTGAAAAACCTGAAATGCACTTTCTTGATTTAAGCCTCGAACAAGCGCTTCTTGTGCGAAAACGGTTTTGGTTTGGCTATTAATAATCGGCTGAAACGCCATAGTGAAGTCGAAGCCTAAGTCACATCCAGTTGAACATTCTGCGCAGCCTAGTTTTCGGAAGTCCTTCTGTTTCATGTTGCGACTCTCTTGTTTAATACTTGGGTATGTAGGGAATAGATAGATGCTTCTTATACATATAATCCCCTATCACAATGATTTCTATGGAGTATTAAACAATAGAGCTTTCGTTGGTAATTTACCAGTGATGCGTCATTTCTTTCAAAGATTTGCTATCGTGTGGGTTTTATTCCATCTTTCTTCGGTGAATGTTATTGAAGCATTTGATGGCGATGATTTTAATAGGTGATTGTTTATGAAGATTTTAATGTTCCTTGGTACCGTTAGAGACAGTACACCACCGCGGCCAGCTCGTTTAGGTGAAAGGGTAGCGAAAGCATGCTTAGCGTCTTTTTCATCTCAGCATGGCGATCATGAAATAGAGTTGGTAGACGCTTTAGATTATCCGTTAGAACCAATTTTCAAGCCTCATTTTTCCTATTCGAAAAGTCAGGTTCCATCTGAATTGGATGAGCTAGCTAAGAAAATAGCCTCCGCTGATGGTTATATAATGGTAAGTCCAGAATACAACCATTCAATGAGTCCTGCATTGGCGAACTTACTGAATCATTTTGGTAGCTCTTTGTTTTCATACAAGCCAAGTGCCATAGTGACTTATTCAGCAGGCCAATGGGGTGGCATGCGAGCGGCAATCGGCATGCGAACCTTTTTGTCAGAGCTAGGCTGTTTGCCAGTATCATCTATGATTCATGTTCCAAAAGCGCAAAATATCTTTTCTGAAGACGGAGGTTTGCTAGAGGGCGAAGACCAATCTGAATGGTTTGGATACTTTGGGCGTACGTTTAACCAATTGATTTGGTGGGCTCAGGCAGCGGTGAATCACAAAACGCACATTGATCCTCAAGATATGATTCGAGCCTTCACAAGAGATCCTTCCCAAAGAAATGCGCCTTAGTTTGGCTTAAACAAAAACGTTAAGTCGTTTGGATGCAAGCAATTTGCTATTAATCCTGTCCTTAATAATTCCTTAATTAATAAGCGCTATTGTTTGGGTAATAAACATTGAGAGATCTCACCATGGATTTTGCCCAAAAAGCGTTAAAGCGAGTTGCCGTTTCAGGTTTGATCATCAGTATTGTTGCTGGTGCTGCAGGATGGAAAATCGCCAAAGAAAGCGCAGAGCAAGAAACGGTTAATTTGGCTTTAGAGGTCTCTCAAAGTATCGTTTCGCATTTTGATATAGTGAATGCTTCCATTGATAATCTCGCGGTAAGGGCGCAGCAAGCGACTGATAATCTAGTGTTAGATTGGTTTGATATCGCGGAGCTTTATGACAAGGATGGGGTCAAGATTTCTGAGTCCATTACTGCAGCGGGTGAATTAATAGAAACCGCTTTACCTCATCATGAAAAGCCAAGTTATCAGCAAGCGTCTTATCAAAGTTTGACTTTAGATGACGGTAATTGGGCGTTAAGAACTTTCGTACCTATAAAAAATAATGGGCATATTTGGGGGTATTTGGAAGGTGTTCGAATGGTGCCGGAATGGCAACGTGCAGATATTCGTAACTTCTCATTGTTGCTTGCATTAATTTCCGCGGGAGCTGCATGGTTATGTGCTCTGGTAATTTATCCGCTAATTTTGATCTTGAACAAAGAAAATCAGCATTATATTGAAAAAATTAAACAATCCAATATAGACATGATGTATGCCATGGGGAAAGCCATTGCTTTACGAGATTCTGATACGGGTGCGCATAATTACCGTGTAGCGTGGATAGCATCAGAATTGGCTGAAGCTTATGGCCTAGATAATGAAGCTATGAAAGCGCTGATATTAGGAAGCTATCTCCATGATATAGGTAAAATTGCTATATCAGACAAGATTTTACTTAAACCTGGAAAACTGTCAGAAGATGAGATGGCAGTAATGAAAACCCATGTTCAAGAGGGGGTGGTAATGGTCGATGGTATTGCTTGGTTAAGTGATGCAAAAACTGTAATAGAGGCGCATCATGAAAAGTGGGACGGTAGTGGTTATCCTAATCGTTTAGTTGGTAAAGCCATTCCGATCAGCGCTCGTATATTTGCTATAGCGGATGTTTTTGACGCTTTGTGCTCTAAACGCCCATATAAAGAACCATTCAGTTACGATAAAGCCTTGTCGATTATTCAAGAGAGCCAAGGATCTCATTTTGATCCGTCTCTTGTTGCGATGTTTGAAGGATTAGCAAAAGGGTTTTATAACACTATCTCTATTGCCGATGAAGCATCGTGTCGTACTTTAATGTCTAACAAAATCGATAAATATTTCTACAACACCAAATAAACCAAATATTCTTCCAATGCTTAGTAAGGCTAAGACTTTGACATCTATTTGTAATCTTACTGAGATATATATGTCTTTTTCAGTGATTCTCGCTTGAATATTATTTTTAAGGATTGTTTCCAATTGGAGTATTCGATTAGTTGGTAATCGAGTCAAAGTCGCATCCTTTCATTTTTTCAGAATGTCTTAATTCTTGAAAGCTAAACTGAAACATAGAAATTCTTCGGCTATTCCTAAAGTGATTCGTCAGACAAATTATTTATGTCGTTAAAATTCAACTGTTTATGTGAATTATTTCGTCAGTGTTATAATATCTTTAGATTATAGCTATCATTATTTTAGTAAAGAAGAGCCTAATCTATACTTGAAAGAGTATGCTCCAGCTGATGTTTATTACGCGTATTTAGGAGAGGTGGCAAGCTTGGATAATAATGGTAGTCTCTATATAGACTACACACTTGTTTTGACGATGAGTCTGATTTTGAAGGAAAATCTTGATTATCATTATATTAAGTAATGAAAACAATGATGCCGAATTTACAAGTTTGTCTTAAGTGTGATTCATATCAATAACAGACTCTTCATAAAGTTTTAAAATAAAAAAGCAAGTTGAATTTTTACTATAATTTTATAGGCAAGTAAGATAAGCATAACCATTAAGCAAGGAAAAGCATGAATACTATTTTGTCAGCGTTACCAATTGTATTATTGATTTGGGTGATGACAAAGCGTAATCCCGTGCCTTCGCATATTGCTTTGCCTACTGTTGCGGTTCTAGTTGCCTTTATTCAGCTGGTGTTTTTTCAGGCGGATACAGGTCTGTTAAGTGCTAATATAATCGCAGGGGCTTTGTCTGTATTGACACCTATTTCTATTGTCGCTGGTGCTATTTTATTAAATCGTGTGATGTTCTTTTCAGGCGCTGAAGCGGTGCTAAGTCAGTGGTTAAAAAGCATCAGCTCTAACAAAGTGGCTCAATTGATGATTATTGGTTGGGCCTTCGCTTTTATGATCGAAGGGGCATCTGGATTTGGTACTCCAGCAGCGATTGCTGCGCCTATATTGGTTGGTTTGGGTTTTCCTGCTATCCCCGTGGCTATTTTTGCCTTAGCGATGAATACTGTACCTGTGTCTTTTGGCGCGGTGGGAACACCAATCTGGTTTGGTTTGTCAGGGCTGTCGCTATCCGAAATGCAGCTTATGGAAATAGCTAAACAAACAGCGTTACTTAATAGTCTTGCCGCTTTAGTTGTCCCTTTTATCGCTCTGTCTTTTGTAGTGAAATGGCGCGATATTCGTCAAAATGTCTTATTTATTTTACTAAGTATCCTTTCCTGTACAGTTCCTTATGTTGTGTTTGCTCAATGGAATTATGAGTTTCCTTCATTAATAGGCGGTGCTGTTGGCTTGGGATTAAGTGTATTGTTGGCAAAACAGAGTGTTGGGTTAAATAAATCTGCAACTACAGAATTGTCCGATAAGGTCATAGAAGTAAAAACTATCATGAAGGTTTTTCTACCTTTTGCTTTGCTTATTGCCATTTTAGTTGTAACGCGCATTCCTCAATTGGGCGTGAAGGCATTACTTAATGATCTGACGCCATGGTTCACTTGGCATGTCGGTGACGCTGGTTTTGAGGTGAGTCAGGCCTTGGTGTTTAGCATTAACAATATTTTGGGCATGGACGTAAATTGGCAATATAAAAGTCTCTATGTTCCAGCTGTGATTCCTTTTCTTATAGTCTCATTGATTTGTATCCCTTTGTTTGGTATGTCACGCGTGCTTGTTGTGACATCTTTACGAGATACTGGTCGGCGTTTATTTTTGCCTATGTTGTCCCTAATTGGCGCATTGGTGATGGTTAATTTGATGATGCAAGGCGGAAGCCAAGCTCCAATGTTGTTATTAGCTCAAGCATTTTCAGGATTACTGGGCGATAGTTGGGGTTATGCGGCGGCGCTACTTGGGGCGCTCGGATCTTTTTTTTCAGGGTCGGCAACCGTGTCAAACTTAACTTTTGGTGGTATTCAATTAGGTATTGCAGAGAAGGTCGGTTTGCCTGTTAGCCTTGTACTTGCTTTGCAATCTGCTGGTGCAGCCATGGGTAATATGGTGTGCATTAATAATATTATTGCAGTATCAACAATCTTAGGTGTGAGTAATAAAGAAGGGTTTATCATTAAGCGAACTATTATTCCGCTGTTTGCCTACGCGTTGGTGGCGGCATTGTTTTCTATCGTCAGTTTGGCTTTATAAAAAATAGCCAGATGAGATTGATGTCATCTGGCTATTTTTTATGTTGTTACAAAGAAATTATTAAGGTTCAGCTTTGATAAGTATCGGCTACTAAATATCGACTACGCTTTTGCTGAGTCTGATGTTGGTTGGGCTGAATAAATATCTTGGTCCAGTTCATTTTCGCTTTTCGCAACGAGAGTTGAGACCATCAAGTCGCCACAAACGTTTACTGTTGTGCGAGCCATGTCTAGGATTCTGTCTATACCAGCAATGATGGCTAGGCCTTCGATTGGTAAACCAACAGTTGTTAGAACCAAAGACAGCATGATCATACCAGCACCTGGAACACCCGCTGTACCAATGGATGCTAGTGTAGACGTAGCGATAATGACAATGTAGTCAGAAAATTCTAGGTCAACACCAAATGCCTGTGCGATAAACAAAGCGCAAACGCCCTGATAAAGTGCCGTACCATCCATGTTTATTGTTGCGCCCAAAGGTAAAACAAAACTAGAAATACCTTTTGATACACCTAGTTCTTCTCGAGCCGCTTTAATACTTGCTGGTAATGTACCTGAGCTACTTGTGGTGGTGAACGCAACCGCAGCGGGTGTGGCAATGCCTTTTAGATAAGGGATTGGGTTAAGGCGTCCTAATAGACTGATCAAGCCACTGTAAAAAACCACGACGTGTATAATGCTACCAAGATAAACCACGGCAACGACTTTAATCAGCGGTAGTAGAATCTCTAGGCCATATTTTCCCGCCACCCAAGCCATTAAACCGAATACGCCGTAAGGTGCCAGTTTCATTACTAGACCGGTTAGCGTGTACATAGCTTCCGCAAGACTTTCAAATACCGCGATGGCAGGTTTGCCTTTCTCACCAGACAGAGTTAACGCAATTCCTAAACCAAGTGCAAAGACTATGATTTGTAGAATGTTGCCAGCAGCAAGCGCATCAACAGGGTTAGTTGGGATCATGTTTAGCAGCGTTTGCACTAATGTTGGGGCTTCTTTTGTCGCTTGAGAGACCGTAGAAGCGTCCATATTCAAACCGGCGCCAGGGCTAAAAATAGTTCCTAAACCTAGGCCGATAGTAATAGCAACAGCGGTTGTTCCTAAATACAACACTATGGATTTCAATCCCACTCGACCCATTTTTCGAGTGTCTTGCATAGAAGTAACGCCAACTACCAAGGAGCAAAACACCAAGGGAACAATGAGCATTTTAATGGCTTTAATAAATAAGGTGCCAAGCGGTTTCAGTATTTCTGCGTCTGGCCCCATGATAGAACCGGTTATTATACCAAGAACCATACCAATTAAGATTTTTTGCCAAAGTGGCATTTTGCTCCAAAAGTTTGTTTTTGTTGTTTGAGTGTCTGTCATCTTAATGCCTTTTTATTTGTTATTTGTCAGATGGATTAACGCTTAATACGTCGAGCTTGAGGTCGAATCATATTGGCCGGTTTAAGCACCTCGTTGATATCGTCTTCGCTCATTAGTTGCTCGTCACGAATTAAGTCTAAAACTCCACGTCCTGTGGCAAGTGCTGTCTTAGCGATACGGCTAGCATTGTCGTAGCCGATATAAGGAACAACGGCAGTAATAACGCCGATGCTTTGGTCAACCAGCTGTTGGCAGTGCTCTTTGTTTGCGGTGATACCGATGACACAGCGAGTTGTTAACATGTCCATGGCTTGTTTCAACATGCGCATAGATTCCAGTACGTTATAGGCAATAAGTGGCTCCATTGCATTGAGCTGAAGTTGACCTGCTTCTGCGGCCATAGTGATGGCCATATCATTACCGATAACTTGATAAGCTACTTGGCTAACAGCTTCTGGAATAACAGGATTGATTTTGCCCGGCATGATAGAACTGCCAGGTTGTTGTGGTGGAAGGTTTATTTCGTTAAGCCCACAGCGAGGCCCCATGCTTAAAAGGCGTAAATCGTTTGATATTTTCGATAGCTTGATTGCAAGGCGCTTAAGCATGGAAGAGAACAAAACGAACGCGCCCATGTCAGAGCTGGCTTCAACTAAATCGAATGCAGGAATTAGTTGGAAACCGCTGATATTAGATAAGTTTTTTACTGCTATAGCAGCATATTCTGGATCTGTATTGATCCCTGTGCCTATCGCAGTGCCACCAAGGTTCACCTCTTTGAGTAGCTCTGACAGGCCGGCAATACGATCGATGTCCTCTGTCAGCGTCGAAGCAAAAGACTGAAACTCTTGACCTAAAGTCATAGGAACTGCGTCTTGTAATTGGGTTCGTCCCATCTTGATAATGTCGGCAAACTCTTCAGACTTAGCTTTAAATGCATCGCGTAATGAGGCGAGGGCCGTTACTAAATCACCGTGTTTGAGCAAAATAGCCAATCGAACGGCAGTCGGGTAAGCGTCATTGGTAGATTGTGACATGTTGACATGATTGTTCGGGTGAAGGTGTTGGTATTCGCCTTTTTCATAACCGAGTTTTTCAAGTGCAATATTAGCAATGACTTCGTTAGCATTCATGTTGGTTGATGTGCCAGCGCCGCCTTGGATCATATCGACAATAAATTGGTCGTGAAAATGTCCTTGTCTGATTTCTGCGACGGCGTCAATAATAGCGTGATAGCGATCGTCGTCTAAAAGACCTAAGCTTCGGTTTGCGCCAGCACAAGCCGATTTCACCATGCTGATGGCAACAACAAGCTCAGGGAAATGGTGAAGCGGTATGCCGCTGAGATCAAAGTTCAAACAGGCGCGTTGTGTTTGAATGCCATAGTATGCGTTAGCTGGAACATTACTTTCGCCAAGTAGATCGTGTTCGGAGCGAACGGCTTCGGTGGAGATTTGTATCATGATGCTCTCGTTTATTGTTGTTTTACATGGGGTTTTGTAATAGATAAGAGCAACCATTGTGCCAATTGGATGTGTTTCATTTAACTCATTGATTTAATTTATAAAATTATTAAACTCGTTGGGTTTCTTTAAATCTGAAGGGGTATGCCAAGGGAATAGCTAAATTGTCAAAATATGGATTAAAAATGTTTTATATCAATGTCTTATGTGAATAATAACTGTGGTTATAGCTATAACCACAGTTATATGGGTTGCTTTTGGGAGGCTTAGCTGATTTTTTTATTTAAGCGTTTACTTAGCGCAGGTTGAGACACGCCTATGAGGCGAGATGCGAGGGATTGATTGCCCTGTGCTCGTTTCATCGCTTCTTCTACTAGTAGATCATTAATTTCTTGCATGGATGGTAATGGTTGTTCGGCTGGAAAGAACACTCGTGCGTTACTGTTTTCTAGATTTGTTTGTAATAGTGAAGGGTTTTCTTTCGTCAACACGTGACGAAATGTCTCCATCGAGAGAACTTTAGATTGATGACGGCTTACGGCATCATAAACGAGTGCTTTTAACTCTCTTATATTGCCCGGCCACTGGTAATTGGCTAATAAAACGGGGAGCTCTTTGGGAATAGTTGGTTTGTTTTTGCCCATTTCTTCTGCTGCTTGTGTTAGGAAAAAGTCTAGCAATAAGGGTAAATCATTGACCCGACGACGTAAGGGTGGGATCTCAACATGGTGAATTTTCAAGCGATAGTATAGGTCTTTTCGAAAAGCGCCAGATGCTTGTTTATCCGTGAGGTTTTGATGGGTTGCAGCGACTACTCTGGCGCGCAGAAGTTTAGGTCGGTCACTGCCTAATGGGTAATATTCACCCTCTTGTAATAGGCGCAATAATTTGACCTGTGATGTAGGGCTTAAATCGCCAATTTCATCCAAAAACAAAGTGCCTCCCGTGGCTTGTTCAATCATGCCAAGGCGAGCGCTATCCGCTCCGGTGAAAGCGCCACGGCGGTGACCAAATAATGTGTCCGAAAAAACGTTGTCGTCTAATCCAGCGACATTGACACTCACCAAAGGCCCGGTGTTGTTACTTAAGTCATGAATGGCTTGAGCAATTTGCTCTTTGCCTACACCACTTTCGCCGGTAATCAGAACTGGCTGTTGGCTAGACGCAATTGATTCAAGGTACTGAAAGACAGCATGCATGCCTTTGTCTTGAGTAATGATACTGGCGAATACATTAGGTTGTTCTAGTGTATTGGTTAGTACATGGCGACGTAGGGGCTTGATTTTCGACATGCATTTCTTGCATACGTACAGCACGTTTTATGCCTTCGATTAAGCGGCGTTCTTCGGTTGTTTTGACATAATAATCAAAGGCGCCAAGTCGAATACAGTCTAAAGCGATCTCTAGCTGGTTTAAGCCGCTAATGACAATAACATTAATGTCTGGATACTCTGTTACTATTTTCTGTAGTAGCTTATCACCTGAAATATGAGGCATGGTCATGTCTAGTAGGACGATGCCAATTGGGTGCTCCGCAATCATAGACATGGCGTTACGACTGTCTTGGCAATGGTATAAGTGGCTGAATCCCGCTTTACGTTCTAATGCAATGCTCATGCTGCGTAAGAAGGCTTCTTCGTCATCCACCAGTAAAATACCGAATTGTGGGTAAAGGTTTTTTTGCATACAAGAACTCCTAACAGAGACTTTTACAGGATGTCACGAATGAAGCTAAGCAACTGAAAAGGTCAAAATAGCTTTAGTGCCATGCTTGGGGATAGACTCATAAACCAGACTGCCACCGTGTTCTTGGACGATTTTACTGGATATAGAGAGACCAAGGCCAGTACCACCATCTTCTCGTCGAGTGGTAAAAAAAGGATCGCATAATCGATTTATATTATGCGGCTCTATACCTTTACCTTGATCCCAAACTTCTAAACACAGGTGGTTTTCGTCTTTGAGAAAAGTTCGAATATTAATGGCTTGATTAGATGATTCCAAAGCCTGACACGCATTTACTATAAGGTTAATAATAACTTGCTCAATTTTCTGAGCACTGCCATAAAAACTCGGCAGCGGAAGGGTATATTCTACATTGAATTGATCACAGCTTTGACGAATGGTTTTGTCTACTAGACGAATTGCGACTTCTAGGGTTTCATTAAGATCTATCTGTTCTTTCCAATTATCTGGTGTTTCACGGGCAAAGTCTTTGAGATCGTTAACGATACGACGAATTTTTTGTGTACCTATTAACATATCTTGCAGCATAGAAGGGATCTCATCGCGCATCCTGCTGTATTCGAGCCCAGCAATATAAAAATCGCCATGTTCTTGATAATGGGCTTCGAGGATATCTTCGGCATCATCATAAAATTCTTGTATTACTGGCAGATTTAATAAGAGTAGGCTGCTGGGATTATTTATTTCATGGGCAACCCCTGATACTAAAATGCCTAATGAAGCCATTTTATCCGCTTGCATTAGCTGTTTTTGCTGTTGCTTTAACTCGTTGGTACGACGACTTACTTCACGGGTTAGCATGCGGTTCCAGATGACAATACCGCCTAAAATCACCAACAATATTCCAGAAATACTGCCGGTAATTAGTCCGATCTTTTTCCATGGGAAGCCGTCTTGCTCTAATGGGCCTAGCCATTTATCGTAAATTTCCTGCTGGCGGCCAGTATTTTTAAGAATGGCAAGACCTTCGCTAAATTGAGCGAGAAGGTCGGTATTGCCTTTCATTACGGCATAACCATATTGCTTGGCACCAAAAGGGCGGCCAACAGGAATGATGTTAGATAGCGCCAGTTCCTTACCAAGATATAGCCCGGGTAAGTTGGCGACCAGTGCATAATCGTATTTGCCTGACGAAAGTAAACGTAGTGCTGCAGAGTGGGTGTCGACCAGAATCAACTTGGCTTTGATATCGCTATGAAGAAAAAAGTCATGCATGACACCGCCGCGTTGGACAATCAGTTCTTTGCCTGTAAGTTCGTTCAGATCATTTACTTTAGCGGTCCCCTTACGAGCAAAAATAGATTGGTGGACTAACGCATGTGGCGGCGAAAAATTGTAATTGTCGGTTCGCCCTGTTGAATAGGCCATGCCTTGTAAAACATCTAGTTTGCCTTGTTCTAAACGGCTACGAATATCATCCCAGCTGCCCAGTTGTATATCGACCTCAATCCCCATGACTTCGGCAATGGCGCGAGTTAATTCAGTGTTGTACCCATCCGGTTTACCATTTTCATTAATAAACTCATAAGGTGGGTAATTTAGATCGCCGCCCACGTGAATCGGAGCGTCTGCTAGACTGATACTCGCCGTGCATAAGCTGAAAAAAAGTAGGAAAGATTGGTAAATAGATGGCATTGCGTTGATTTTAATAGGCATGTCGGTAAATTGTATTTTTTAGAATATGTAAATCATAACATGCTTCGATGATAAGATAGCTGGAGTTTATTTTATTGCTATTTTGTTCGCCGGATTTGTCTTACGCTAGTCATTAATCAAAAGCGTGCTAACCGTTCAATGAGGATGTTATGCAATCAGTCAAAGTGGTTTTTCATATTGATGAAGTTGAAAAGTGGTCGTTGCTTCTCGCGAATGTACGAAATCTTGTAAAGGTCGTGGATGTTGCCGCTTCCAAAATTGTTGTGTTGGTTAACTCAAAAGCTGTGACCATATTTGATGGGAAGATTGTTGATGAGCTTTCTTTTGATAGAAAAGCACAACCAAATCATACTGATGCTATCCAAGAGTTAGCCGAGCTGGGTATTGAATTTACAGTGTGCCAAAACTCGATTAATGGATTAAGTATTTCTGTTGAATCTTTGCCAGAGTCTGTAAAAGTTGTGCCGGTTGGCGTGTTGGAACTGATCGAAAAGCAAGCTGATAGTTTTGCTTATATAAAACCTTAGTGACTGTCATATATAAAACCTCAGAGACTATCGTATATAAGACGGTAAATGGTACAGAACGAAAAAGGGTCACTTTGAAGTGACCCTTTTTTATATCAATTTTTTACTTAAAAGCTTAATGACTATTTTTTGTCGGCAGCTTTTTCAGCTTGTTGCTTGTCGTAACGTTTTTCCCAGAACTCCGCGCCTTTGATACCAAGTGCTTTAGGGTTAAAGGTGTATTCAGTTACGCCAGATGCTTTTTGGTCTTCGTAATCACGCAATGCTTTCATGGTTGGTTTTGCCATGAAGAAGATAGTGATGATACCAACGATGTTTAACCAAGCCATTAAGCCTACGCCAACGTCACCTAGGTTCCAGATGTAACCTGCAGTATTAACTGTACCGTAAGCTACCATGAACATGATAAGCAGTTTTACGAAGGTTAGTGACACGTTGATATTCAACGCACGACGTAGGTAAGCTACGTTAGTTTCAGCGATGTAGTAATACGCCAAAATAGTCGTGAATGCGAAGAAGAACAATGCGATGCCCACAAAGACTGGACCTGAACTACCAAATACGCTTGCCAATGCCATTTGAGTGAAGGCAGGAGACGCAATGATAGTAGAAGGATCAACGTTTTGTACGATGAATTGACCGTCAGGCAAAGAGCCTTGGACGTTGTATTGTTGTGTGATCAAAATCATCAGAGCCGTAGCGGTACAGATGAATAGAGTATCAACGTAAACAGAGAAAGCTTGAACAAGACCTTGTTGTGCAGGGTGTTGAACTTCTGCCGCAGCGGCTGCATGAGGTCCAGTACCTTGACCGGCTTCGTTAGAGTAAACACCACGTTTTACCCCCCAACCAATTGCCGCACCAAAACCTGCTTGTGCAGTGAATGCATCAGAGAAGATTAAGCCGAAAATACCTGGTACTTTATCTAGGTTTAGGAAAACAACGATCAACGCCATCACAATGTAACCAAGCGCCATGAATGGCACGATTATCTGAGTGAAGTTCGCGATACGTTTGATGCCACCAAAGATGATGAATGCCAAGACAACCAAGATAACAGCTAAGGCAACTAATTTAGTTGAACCTACGTCACCGAATGAGCTTGATACAACAACACCTTCGCCGAAGATTTGTACGACAGCGTTGCCAACAGAGTTTGCTTGAATGCCAGGCAAGAAAACACCACAAGCAAGAATAGATGACAAGGCAAATAATATGCCTAACCAACGCCAGCCAAGGCAGCGCTCGAAGTAATAAGCTGGACCACCACGGTATTGACCACCTTCGCTGACTTTATAAAGCTGACCTAAAGTGGATTCCGCATAAGCCGTGCTTGCGCCTAAGAAAGCAACGACCCACATCCAGAAAATCGCACCTGGACCACCAAAACCAATGGCCGCAGCAACACCTGCAATGTTACCTGTACCAACACGACCAGATAGCGATACCGCGAGTGCTTGGAAAGAAGAAATGCCTTTGTCTGAATCGTTAGAATTGAACAAAAGCGAGCACATTTCTTTGAAATGACGAACTTGAGCAAAACGTGTAAGTATTGAATAAAACAAGCCCGCGCCTAAACATAGATAAATTAGGGCAGGGCTCCAAATGACTCCGTTTAAGAAATCAATGAATGCTTGCATAGATAGTCCTCGATAAGATTAGCTCTGAGAGCTTTTTTAGTTGTTGTATGGATACTAGAGTGCGGCGGTTGTGGGAATTGCCGCTGCCATTATGCGGAATGTTACCGTTGGAAATGTAAATTGCGCATGAAAAGTGCACTTAAGTGGGGCGAATTTAACATGAAAAAGAAATGAGATCTATTTGTAAAAGATAGAAGGGGGATATTTCACAAAAAAAATCCCGATGCAAAGATAGTTGCATCGGGATAGGTTCTAGGCGCTGGAGTACCTAGATGAAGGTTTTGATTGCGCTTAATAGATAGGGGTCAAAGAGACCTTCAGGGAAGTCTACATTCATCACTCTACCAATAGTGACTAAAAATATGACCAAGCAAATAGCAATAGTCGTTGATTTTAGATAAGACGCTTTTGCTAAGAACTTCAAGAACAAGAGTGAAAATACAAAGGTTGTTGTAATGAAGCCAAACAAGTAATACCCATAAGCAATGAAAAAGAAGCCTGCTATATATATCAAATTCATGGTGAGATCAGACGGAATTCTTGTGTGTTTTACTCTAATGTATTTGCTCACAATCATTACTACTGAAAACAAGATAATTGCTATGGCAATGATGGGAAATGCTTTTGTTAGCATGGATGAGTCCCAAACATTCACGAGAGCATAAATAGCACATACGCTCATAATTGCGATTATCCCCCAATCTGCCAAAGAAACAGTTTTTACAATATTGTCTTTTTTAGTTTCTTGTGGCGTTGGTTCTGCTTTCACATTGTTCTTCTGCTGCCTTTTTTTCAAAATAGGAGGTAGTACGAAACCAACAATAATGAGTGCGGCAATAGCAATTACTCCAGGACGTAAAAACCAAGAGTAACCGTAAAATTGGATGCTTTGGAAGAAGTAGTTCTCTGCTCCTGAAGATAATACAAAGCCAATTAAAAATGCCGGTCTAGGCCAATTCGCACCTTTCATCATGACGCCGAGAGCTGCCACGACACCTAATAAAATAAAGTCACCTAAGCTTCGAGTTGCTTGATAGGCAGCAAACAAGATAAGGGTCAAAATAATAGGCGTAAGTACCGAAAATTTAATGTAAGTGAGTAGCGATATTGGACGTGTAAAACAAATACAGAATAGTGCGCCCAGAATATTGGCAAGAGCAAGAGACCAAATAATCGTGTATGTCAGGTCAAGGTGAGTCGTTATCATTGATACGCCCGGTTGGATACCAAGCAATAACATACCGCCTAGAAAAACCGCCGCCGCGCCAGAACCAGGTACACCGAATAAAATGGTCGGAATCATGCTTCCTGATGCGCAGGCGTTATTGGCAGATTCAGGAGCGATGACACCACGAATATCACCTTTTCCAAATTGAGACGAGTCTTTACTAGAGTTGATGGCAAAGCTGTATGTCATCCAATCTACAACTGATCCACCTAGGCCTGGAATCGCGCCAATTAAACTCCCAAAGATAGAGGATTTACCAACCAGTGGAAGGTTAGCAAAAACATCTTTGAAGCCCTGCTTTAAGCCGTGACCAAGTTTATTTGGTGAAGAGGCAATTGCGCTATTTTTCACTAATAAGCTGATGATCTCAGGTAAAGCAAAAATCCCCAAACCAACCACAACTAATGGAATCCCGTCATACAGATAGTCGATATCTAGAGTGAAGCGGAACTCTCCTGTTGCTGGAGCTCCGCCAATAGCGCCTACCAAAAGACCAAATCCACAAGCTGCCAAGCCTTTGTAGACATTACCGCCCGAAAGAGCGGCGACAACGCTTAATCCTAACAGCGTAAGCATAAATAGCTCAGCAGAGGAGAAAGCCAAAACTACAGGTCGTGCGACGAGTATAAATACGCTTAATACAATTGCACCAACTACACCACCTATCATAGATGATAAGAAAGCAGCAGATAATGCGCGAGCCGCTTGCCCCTTTTTTGCTAAGGGAAAGCCATCCATAACCGTAGCTTGTGATGAGCTTGAGCCGGGAATGCCCATCAAAACTGAGGTAAATGTATCCCCCGTTGGTATTACCGCAACGAGTCCCATCAGCATACCAAGACCAACGGAAGGTTCCATCCCATATAAAAAAGGTAAAAGTAAAGACATACCGGCGATGCCACCAAGTCCGGGAATAATGCCAACTACTAATCCAACTAAAACACCAGCAATTAGGTAGGTTAGATGGGTAACTGACATTATTTGATCCAGGGCGCTGAGGAACTCAATCATTAATAATCACTCCTAATTTAAAACTACAGCTTGTAATCAAATTTCGTTTTTAGCCAATCGGAAATCCAAGTGTACAACTCAGGAGAAACGGTAATGGCATCGCTAAGATATTGAGCGGCATCAATACCTACAATGTTTTCATAAGGCCCAACTTGTATCTCTGAATCCTTTATAAAGGCAGGATCTTGTAGCATCTGTTTAACAGCTTTTTGATATGTCTGAATAATGTCATTTGGTGTGTCAGCAGGTATGAAGATCACCTTTTGAAAGGCAAATCCAGCCGCTAAGAATTTTTTATAAGCCGTGTATTCCATACCAGATGGTTGTTTACCAAATTTTTTGAAATAGACTTCTTCAAATGTCGGAAGGTCTGCAAAAGCAGGATCTCTAACGATTTCGCCCTTATTATTAAGAATGCCTAATGAAAATAGTGGAACCGCTTTTTTATTATCAACAAGATCAACGACAGAGCTTAAGTAGGCAGAAGACGTTTGAAAATCTATTTTTGCTTCACCTCGCTCAAATGCAAGACGGCCAGCACCGCGGCTTTTCATACCAAAAACAGGCTTTATATCAAGCCCTAGCATTTCGAAAGCCAAAAAGACCGGTAACTCCAACCCTGTTGGGCTTTGAGAGCCAAAAGGTAACGTAACACCATTTAATTTAGTAATATCATCCGCTGAGGCTACTCCAAGATCTGGTTGAACGTAGACAACTCCGCCTGTAGGGCTAGCCATCAACGGAATCCATTTGTCAAAGTTATAGCGAACACGTTTATCACCTAACATGAATGGATACAGTGTTGATGCTGAAGTTCCTAGGATATCTTCGCCATTACTTTTTGCGCGTTGAAAAAATAGGTTAGTGCCTGTGATCGAGCCACCACCAGGTTGGTTCTTTATAACCACTGTTGGGTTTCCTGGTAGGCTTTTAGTTAAATGGGGTGCAACAAAGCGAGCCCAAACATCGGTGCCGCCACCGACCCCAAATGGAATCGTCCAGTTAATGGTTGACGGAAGTTCAGTATCTTGTGCTTTTGTTGGTAACGCCAATAGGCAGCCAAAAGTTAAGACAGAAACCCCTAAGAGCTTAGAAAGTTTTTTCATTGAATTCACCTTTCTTGTTTTTATGAATGTTTAATACGTTTATTATTTTTTGTATTGATGGTTAATTAAGATAAACCGTACCTGAGAGTATTTTTCTTGCAGTACGGATTACCGATACACTATTTAACGCTGATAAATTGTCTTCCTTGCGTTGAGCGCTAAGCTCGATCTTTCCTGAAGGGTGTTCAAGGGTGAAATGGGACTCGGAGTCTTTATCACCAATGAGTTTTGAGGCTACGGTTCCTGGAAGGCAACACGCAGTCACAATAGCGATACTTCCCGTAACGGCTAATGATTTATGGCATTTATGTGGGACAAAGTAGCGAGCATTGATGGTTCCATCAAAACGAGCTGGAGAAAGTAAAATAGGCTTAGGTATCACAGAGTTTGAAACATTCCCCATACCCATTAGCTCACCTGCCTGAAGGCGAATAACTTCTAAACGAGTCATAAACTCAATATCGTTATCTAGCTCTGCTGGCGTTTCATAGCCGGTTTTTCCAAGATCACTTGCTTGGATTAAAACAACCGGTGTCGCAGCATCAATACAAGTAACTTCTACCGAATCGATAAGGTTCAGAGTACTACCAGTGGGTAATAACTTACCTGTTTTTGCGCCCTCTACATTCAAAAATGTTAACTGAATTGGGGCGCCAGGCGAGTTCGTACCGCTAATAATAGTATTTCCGGTATATTCTACTTTGCCTTGAGGAGTTTGTACTGTTGAATGAATAATCTTTCCGGTGTTTAGATTGTGAATGCGCACCGTCGTCGTTCCTTCGCTAGCCGGGAATAAGCCAGTTTCTATGGCGTAAGGCGCAACACCAGCAAGCATATTTCCGCAGTTTGGCGCAAAATCTACAGTTTTCTCTACTATGCCTACTTGTGCAAATAAATAATCAACATCTGCATCTGGGTGAGTTGAAGCGCCAACCATCGCCACTTTGCTTGTTAAGCTATTTCCTCCACCAATGCCATCAAGTTGAAGTTCATGGCCGGATCCCATAATTTTTAACAAAACATCTGCACAGGCATTTCGGTCTTGAGGAAGATCGGAGATCTGTAAATAGGGCCCTCTAGAGGTGCCGCCGCGCATGATGATGCAAGATATGGTTTGTGACATTGTGATAAACCTTTGTTGTTGTAATAGCTTGTAGCTAAAGTCTCACAATCTATATTCGTGCATCAAATGCAAAGATACGTCATAATTGATGTGTAAAACGAATCAATAGGAATGGCAATGCATCAAATAGAATTTAAAGATTTAGTTATCTTCATACGTATTGCGGAGACAGGAAATTTTCATGATGCCGCTGAATTAACCTTTTTATCTCAACCTGCTTTGAGCCGGAGAATGCAGAAATTAGAGGCTATTTTAGGTACTCAATTATTTGAACGAACGACTCGAAAAACTTGGCTAACCTCTGTGGGGCGTGAGTTTTTGCCAAAAGCTCGTCGTATGGTAGAGGAATTTGAGCTGTCTGTTTTAGGCATAAAAGACATGGCTTCTCAGCAGAAAGGCAAAGTCACTATTGCCTGTATCCCCACTGCTGCATTTTATTTTTTGCCCAGTGTTATTAATGTTTTTAACGAACGTTATCCAGGGATTCGCATTCAAATTTTAGACGAAAGTGCCAATCATGGTTTGGAGTCGGTTATTCGCGGAGATGCGGATTTTGGTATAAATATGGCCATAGCTCAGCATCCAGAAGTGTCTTTTACGCCGCTTCTCGATGATCCATTTGTAGTTTGTTTACGCAAAGATCACCCATTATGTGAGTTAGATGAAGTCTCATGGACGGATATGGAGCCGTACAAATTAATTAGTGTTGGACGTGCCAGTGGTAACCGAATTTTGTTGGATAAATCCTTAGCAAGAGATCAAGTGCAGCTGAACAGTTTTTACGAAGTCCAACATCTTTCTACGTCGCTCGGTTTAGTGGAAATGGGGCTAGGTATATCTATTGTTCCCAAATTGGCTATGCCATTAAGTAGTGCATCGGTACTGACTTCTAGGCCGCTCAAAGGCAAAAAAATTGATCGTTCAATTGGACTTGTAAAGCGAAGCTCTACATCGGTTTCTCCCGCGGCGGATCTATTTATTAATATCCTGTTGGAGCGCTGGTCGGTTAATTAACTTACGATCAAAGCATGAGGCACTTTAAAAAGGCTAGAGAACTAAACTTAGGGTTTTTTAAATAATACAGCTAGTATGGTGTTTCAGTTTAATAGCGTTTGCTATTTCCGTGCATCACCTAGGGCTTATATGTCTCATTTTCGCGTCCGTTATCAAACTCTTGAGTTTGATAAGACCGATATCCATGTGCGAACACTGCGTGATAATCAAGAGTTTTCAGATGATGATAATATTGCGTTAAATCTTGGTATCTCATCTGCGGTATGGCCTTTGTTTGGTGTGATTTGGCCATCTGGTGAAGTGCTTGCACACCTGATGTTTGAGCATAAAATCGATGGTTTAAAAATATTAGAAGTTGGCTGTGGTATTGGGCTTGCAAGCCTTGTATTGAATCATAGATTGGCCAATATTACGGCAACGGATTATCACCCTGAAGCAGGCAATTTCCTTAAGCAAAATACGCTTTTGAATGGCGATCAGCCTATACCTTTTATCAGGGCGAGCTGGCAAGACGCTAGCACAGATTTAGGCAAATACGACTGTATTATCGGTAGTGATATTTTGTATGAACGTTTTCATGTTGATCTATTATCCGCTTTTATTGAAAAACACGCTGCGGCAAATTGTTTGGTTTTGCTGGTGGATCCGGGTCGGGGTCACCATGCTCCTTTCAGTAAAAAAATGGTTCTTTTGGGATATTCTCATCATCAACGAAAACCAGATGCTACAAATTACCTATCTTCGCCTTTTAAAGGGCAAATTTTGACGTATCAGAAGGGTATTGCAGGGATTTAAAGTCGCTTGCTTTGAGGTATTCTCTAAATATAAAAAAGCCGAGTTTTCGCTCGGCATTTTTATGACCATGACTTATTTGCTTCTGCGCATGTCATATCTTTTTTCGTTGTAAAGCCAAGTACCTAGCAGTGGATGTGCAATAGCTTGATTTATTAAATCCTCACTAACATCATCGCTTGGTGTTAATGTTAAGTCTTTATAGGAAAAGGTTTTTGGCGATTTTTTCGGCTGTAGAATAACGACTTTGTTACCTTTCAAGAAGGCTTGGTTTTCATTGAATTGCATAATCGCCCGTCCCACATAATTATCACCGACTTTTGTTAAGTCTTGTCCAATCATTGGGTGTTCTGAATCTACGCCAATTAATGACAAAAGTGTTGGTGCCAAGTCTATTTGGCTGACCAATCGGCTATCACTTTTAGGTTTTATTCCATCGCCTATGATTAAAGCTGGTATGTGAAAGCTTGGAATTGGCACTAAATCTGACCGGGTTGTACGTGCGTCATGATCGGCAACCACTAAGAATACCGTATCTTTCCAATAGTCTTCTTGTTTCGCCAGTTTAAAAAAGTGGCCTATTGAGTGGTCTGAGTATTTGACCGCATTCTCACGAGTCGCTTTGGGCGTATTGTAAAGCTCAATTTTGTTGTCAGGGAATTCAAATGGGTCGTGGTTTGATGAGCTAAAGACCAAGCTGAAAAAAGGTTTCCCTGTCTTTGATTTTGCTACAAAGTCTTGATTGGCTTTAGTGAAAAGGTCTTCATCACTTACACCCCAAGAGCCAACAAACTCAGGATTCACAAAATCTTTTTCTTCGATGATGGAGTTGAAGCCGTTACCTAAGAAGAAGGTTTTCATGTTGTCAAAATGAGCGCCACCACCATAGATGAAGTTGGTGTCATAACCTTGTTTACCGAGCAGTTTGGCAATAGTGAAAAAATTGGTTTGTGAATTAGGGAGTTTTACCGTGCTACGCGCTGGAGTAGGAACAAAGCCTGTTATAACTGCTTCAATACCTCGTACCGAACGAGTTCCAGTCGCGTATAAATTGTTGAATGACCATGCTTCAGGCACCAATTTATCGTATTCAGGCGTTAAAGGAAGCCCGCCTAAACTGCCAACAAACTGCGCTCCCAAGCTTTCCTCAAGAACGATAACAAGATTTTTCGGGCGATCAAAACTCTGAGTAGCTTGTTGCATGTGTAGGGTAGGAAGATCTACCGATGTGAACTGATCTTTATCTAGCCCCATTGCTTTATGGATCTCTGCAATGACCCTGTCCTGGCTCATTTCTGGGTACAGTTCAAATGAGCTAACTTCATCGGCCATTTGGCTTACGGCGTACATAAGAGAATAAGTCGAGTTAAGGGTTAAGCTGTTGACTAGTGGGTCGTTAGTAAATGCCGTATAGCTTGGGTTGATTGGTCTGTGCTGCAAGCTTGAACGAGCGCCAAGAAATGCAAGACAGAAAATGATAACGACTAATACTGGACGTTCGAACCATTTAGGCTGTGGAAGTTTGACTATGCTTTGTTTACGAAAAAATTGATACGCCAAAATGACAGTGATAGTGGATATTAATGACGTCAAAAGCAAAGTGAGCTTATGGCCTTCGATAAGCATAGAAAATACTTCTTTCGGATAGAGTAAGTATTCTACAAAAAGTCGATTTGGTCTTAAGCTGTATTCTTCAATAAAAGGAGGTGTAGAGGCTTCCATAAAAATCAGCAAAACAAAGGTGCATGTTAGCCAGATTCGAGTGAGGAGATCCCAAATACGATTGATATAGGGAATGCCTGAAATAAGTAAACTGATGACTGCAGGTATGCCGATTATGTATGAGATGGAAGCGATATCAATGCGTAAGCCGAAACCAAGCAATGTGATCCAATCGGCAGCACTGTCGATTCGATCATATTTCCAGATCATTAATAACAAACGACTAAGTGATAAGCAGAGTAGGGTGAGAGCTAAAAAACATAAATACGGTTTGAGAGGAGATAGAACACGTAACCATGAGTTTTTATTTTTTGGCATATCTTATCTCTATAAATTATTATATGTGCACTAGAATATAGTAGATAAAGTAAATAAAAAGTAAAAAATAATGTGTTTCTTAACCCTTTTCATTGTTTTTTCGGCATTTTTTGTAAAGATCGAGTTCTTGATCATAAATCGATGTTTTTACATCCATGATGCCAAGTAGAGAGTGAAAGATATAATCTTGCGATATGTTGCTGTTTTGAGCTTCATTTTTTAGACAGGTTTGATCTATGTTTTTGGTTTTTTTAAAGTCGTCCGACATCCATAACATGAGAGGGACTCTTGTTTGATAAATAGGAGCAAATGCGTATGGTAGTCCGTGTAAAAATACGCCATTTTCTCCTAATGATTCGCCGTGATCAGAAAGATATAAGAGGCTCGTATTATATTGGTCGCTGACGCCTTTGAGTTTGTCAATAAGTTTACTGATAACAAAATCAGTGTAATGAATAGTGTTATCGTAAGAGTTTATAATACTTTCGGAAGAGCAATTTTCTACATCATTTCTCTGACAATCAGGAGTAAATTTTTTCTGATCATCTGGATAGCGTTTAAAATAATTTGGCCCATGGCTGCCCATTAAATGAATGAAAATAACCCTATCACCTTCCATGTTTTTTATATCTGAATCTAAATTATCTAAAAGAGCCATATCGTAACAACTATTACCATTACAGAACTCATTTACTACTTCACGATTTAATGTCGTTTTGGTGATGTTGTTGGCAACATCTTTATCACCACCATCATTTTCTTTCCAAAGTAATGAAATGCCTGCTCTTTTGAGAATGTCGATAGCATTATCTTGATGTTTGGCGACAGATTCTTTGTATTCATCTCTTGATAGAGCAGAAAACATACAAGGTACCGATACCGCTGTTGCCGTTCCGCATGAAGCGACATTTCTAAATGAAATTACATCTTGTTTGCTAGTATATTCATTGGTTGGTCTTGGATAGCCATTTAGCTGATAGTTTTGTGAGCGCGCTGTTTCGCCAAGCACAAAGAAAAATAGAGTCGGTTTTTGTGATGGATCCTTTATAGCTTGTTTTGCATCCTCACCAATTTTTTTATAGGTGACAGGGCTGGAAAAATAAGTGTTCTTTATGTACTTATAACTGCTTGAAAGGAAGTAAGTAGGGACAATCATTTCTTTTAAGTAGCTGTTTTTTCTACCTATATAGCTTAGATCTTTGAAGTAAAAAAAGACAATGGATAAAATGACAAGGACAGAAACGAAGATGGAAAGCGATTTTTTAATCACGCTAATTTCAGGTCTGATTTTTACTAGCGCTACCATTAAAGAAGGGATGATGCCTGTGATAGCCACCCAAAATACGGAATAAAAACTTAGATAAGAGGCCGCTTCACCTGTATCGGTTTCAAATGCGTTTTGAATAATTCCGTAATCGACGGAGATTCCATAATTATATATTACGTAACTTACGATACTAGATGTTAATAGTAAAAAAATAAATAATGGCTTGGTAATATAAGGCCAACTAATTAGACTAAATAAGACATTTGTGATTAAAAAAATAAAAATTGGCATGCATAAAAAAAGACCAATATTCATAGAATTTGAACGTTCTAAAGCGTCATATAGTTGTATATAGAAAGGAATGTTTATAACTAACGCGTAGTACAAGGCAATCAATATCGTTAATTTAAAATATGTGATTTTTATTCTGATTTTCTTTGATAATGATTCTGATTTCAAATCCATTTTAATTCTTTCGCTTTTTATTAATTTAACAGTTAGCCTAAGCTTAGTTTCTAATTTATTTATAGCAACTTTTATTTTGTGAATTAAAAAGTGTTTTAAGTGTACTTTTGTTTTTTATGTCAAATTTTTTATATTTTTTTCATATATTGAGTGCGTTTTTATGAGGGAATGGCAATTTACTTAGTTCTAGATGGAGAGAAGAGTAGCTTCTCTACTATCTTATTTCGAAGTGTCTAAAATAGGATAGTAGGAAGGCAGGGCAGAAGAGTGTTTTTTATACAGTTAAGAATGAAAGCTCGCGCTTAGTCTTTTTTCTCTATGGTGATTTCTAGTGTCTTGCTGTTGCCCGCAAACCACTTTTGAACGTAAAGTGATCCCATAATTGGAGCCTTGCCTTCTTCTGGCACTTCTTGGTAGCGTACGCTGTTTTTGGTTTCTTTCTCGTATTCGAATGTAACGGTTGTTTTAGACATTGTGACTTCCTTAATTAGTTAATTTCTTCATCAGGTGTTTTCTGAAATATAAGCGCTTTTAAACCGCTTTCTATGTCGATATCCAAAAACTCTGGCGGATTATCAAGTCGGTATTGAAACGCTAAAGTCGGAGCTTCTTCACGCATGCCATCAATTAAAAATTGCGCAGGAATGCTTGGATCATTGACACAAGCAAGCACTTGACCATTTTCAGCTAATAACTCAGGTAAGCGCCGTAATATTTTTTGATAATCTTTAGTTAGCGCAAAGCTGCCGCGCTGAAATGTCGGCGGATCTATGATGATAAGATCATATTCGCCATATTTTTTGATTTTTCCCCAAGATTTGAAAATATCATGGGCGAAGAATTTCACACAGTTTAAATCATGTTGGTTGAGTCTGTGATTTTCTCTGCCTCGGGTAAGCACGGCTTTTGCCATATCTAGATTAACCACAAAATCTGCACCACCCGTTATGGCAGCGACAGAGAAGCCACAGGTATAAGCAAATAGATTGAGTACGCGTTTGTGTTGGCTGTTTTCTTTTACCCAGCGTCGTCCGTATCGCATATCTAGAAAAAGACCAGAGTTCTGATTCTTGCCTAGATCGAGTTGAAAAAGTAGGCCTTCTTCGTTAACGATCTGTTGCTCTTGGTAATTACCCCAGAGGCATTCAGTCGGGCTTCGTTCACGGCTTCGGTGCTGGAGTAATAGCGATTGTGCTTTGCTATCACTCCATTCAGCTCTACTTGTCCAGTTGATGATTTTTTCATTCAGTTTGTCTAGTTCATCAGCAGTTGGTTCTTTGAAAAGAGAAACGAGGACTTGTCCCTCTAGCCAATCTACAGTGATCTGTTCTAGTCCAGGAAAGCAGCGGCCTCTACCGTGAAATAGTCGCTGCACGCCATTTGGTGATTGAGCTAGTTTGTTAAAAACATGTTCTGTAAGTGTTGCGAGTGACTGAGTGTCCATAAAATACGTATTCTGATGGTGATGAAATAAGAGCAGGTATTTTACTGATAACAAGCCAAGAGGCCAGAAAAAGCCAACATTAGGCGTATTCGAAAGGGATAATCAGTCGTCAAGGTAAAAAATATTCATCGAGCCAGTGGTTGGCTCGATGAATATTGAGTTGTTAGAAATAGAATTATTGACGCTTCCAGCGATAAACATCAATTAACAAAAAGGCGAGTAAGCTAACGCCCATAACTGGCATACTTATACCCATTGCAATAGCGATTAGTACGGTGATTATTTTTTGTGGGCCAGACAGTCTTGCCCATGCTTGTAATAATGGTTTAGAAGTTGATCCGGCCTGTGGGCGACGAATCCACCACATTTTGTAGCCCCAAATAATCATGAAGCACAAAGACAAGCCGAAGATGGTTAGGATTATTTGGTTAACGACGCCAAATAAAATACCCATGTGAGCATCAATGCCCCAGCGTATAAGCTTGGCAACAATAGGGAAGTTCGCAAAGTCAGCACGGCTGGTGACCTTCATGGTACTTGCGTCAACCGCGACGCTGTCTACCTGAGTTGGCCAAGAACGATCGATCTCACTTACTCGCCATGCTTTGTCTTTTGTTGATGAAGGTCTTATTTCTAGTTTATTGGCATCAATTCCAGCGTCTCTTGCTGCCTTGAGTACACCATCAAACAGAGCGTCAGCATTTTCAAATTTTTCCGCCGTTTGTTTCTTTGCCTGCATGTTGTGATGGCTTGAATGATTTAGATGATCTGCGTGCTCATCTGACATCATCATATTGTGATCTGTTGTCTTTAGGTCTTGTGAGACTGAAGGCGTTATCCAGCCAATGCTATTGCGCAAAGTACTGATGTTGTCGCCAGCCCATTTCGACCAAGTTAATCCCGTAATAGAAACAAAGATCAGACCAACAAAAAGACAAAGACCAACTTGATAATGGCGGCGGCGCTTACGCAGATGTTCTGTTTTGTTCGCGAATTCTGCTTTGTTTTTCTTTCCACCCTTGTACCAAAGGAAAAGTCCACCAATCGCTGCAATCCACAACCATGAAGCTGCAAGTTCGCTGTAATAGCGACCCACTTCACTCATGAGTAGCTGGCGGTGCAAAAAACTAATGGTGGTTCTGAAAGGTAAAGAACCACTTGTGCCGTAAACGGGCAAATTGCCTTTCATTTCAAGTGTTATCGGATCAATAAAAATCGCTCTGGCACCAGATAGGTTTGCACTTGGGTCGAGAAACATAACGCGTGTTGTATCGCCTTGCTCTGGTGCTGGGCGTACGGCAAATAAGGTTAAATCACTTGTTAGGTGTGATTTTGCCGCAGTTATTTGTTGTGACAGCGGTTTGGCCTCGCCGACACTTTGCGTTGTTAAAACATCTTTGTAGATGGCATTTTCAATCTGCGGCGTAATCACATAGAGGGTTCCAGTAAGAGCCGCTACAAAGATAAAGGGCCCAACAAAAAGACCAATATAAAAATGCAGTCGTGTAATTAAAAGTAGCATAGCATTTGAAGCAGATTCAGATGCCTTGTTATTCGTTTTTGTCGACATAGTAATTTCTCGTCTCATAGAAAAGGGCAAAATAACGCCTCTGAGTGAAAATCTCACTTTTCTATCATCATGAAAGACGCGCACAAAAATATCTGTTCTGTGATAAATCAGAATAGGCTGCGTCGTTTTTTTTGATATTAATTATGGTATTAATTAGACCGAAATTACTGGTGGTGCTCTGGGTAAAATAGAGGTGAAGGGCACATGATATTTGTGCGAAATAGTAGCTGTTACCATGTTTGGGTAGCGGCTTTGTGTCAGTGGAATAAGCTCTAAGGTTTTAGCGTCAATCCAGTTTAAATGGAAGAGCAGGGAACAATAACCGCAGGCTTCTAATAAATTAGCGCTTTCACCATGTGCGTGATGCCCGTGGTGACTAATATGTGCAGAGCTTACCTGTTTTTGCTTACTGTTCGCTTGCTCGGAAAGCATTTTTGCATGGTCGTGCCCTGACATATCCATGGCTTCCATCTCCATGCTTTCCATAGACATTGGTGCCATGGTTGGCTGGGACGAAAGTGCATTGCTTATTTGTGAGAACAGCGGACCAAAATAAATAAGAAAAACTGCAAACAAGCCAACGCACACAGCGAACTGTGTGAGTTTATTTCTATGACTCTTTAATTTAGGGCTCTTTAATTCAAAGTACATGGCGCTTGTATCAGTAATTACTACTAACTTTTGAGGTCGATTGCATGTTCTTCTGCTGAGGAAACAATGCACTCACCAGCAAGATTAGGTGCTACACCAACCGAGAAACCATCGCCTTGCATACCTGGTAGCCACTTTTCAGCCCAATCTGCTGCGTTAATTTCCAGGCTATTGAAGCCTTGATAATCCTTCTCGCCCCAAGCTGTCGCTAGGGTTTCAGCTGGCCAAATTGGTAATACTTTGTCACTACCAAGATCTATAATCAAACAGCCTTCAGTGTCAGCAAGCGTCCATACAGACGCGCCTTTTTTTACAAGGTTCAAAACGTGGTCATAGCGATCGCTGCTAGGTAAGCGGTAAAAAGTATCATCAAGAAGGATTGTGTTTGACATGCGGTTAGCTCAATTCGGTAATATAAAAAAACAGCATCTTACCACATTGACCAAAAGAGTGATTAATTCAATCTCCCTTTAATCAATGCGGCAGATAAAAAAACAGGTTATTCGAACAGGGCGTTCAAGTGTTTTAAATGCCGTTCTTTGTGATGGTCTTCCATCCAACTACCAGTGATGCCATTTTTAGCTAATTGAAATAATTCTTCTTTGCTGATACTGGTGCCGTTAATTAATGAGGCATAGTTGTCGTTCATATAACCACCAAAATAGGCAGGATCATCCGAATTAACCGTCGCATTTAGGCCGAGCGTCAACATATTTTTAATTGGGTGATTTTTCATGTCATTAACGACACAAAGTTTCAAGTTAGAAAGTGGGCAAACCGTCAAAGTTAAGTTTCGTTGCTTGATTGCTTCAATAAGCTTGTCGTCCTCCAGTGCTCTGTTGCCATGATCGATTCTATCAACGCCGATTTGCTCAATGGCTTGCCAAACGTAGTCTGGTGGCCCTTCTTCGCCAGCGTGTGCAGTGACTTTTAATCCGAGGTTTTTGCATTCTTCAAAAACGCGTAAGAATTTTTCTGGAGGGTGTCCTACTTCCGAACTGTCTAACCCAATGCCGTAAATCCATTTTAGGTGAGGCTTTGCTAACTCAAGGGTTTCAAATGCGCTTTCTTCACTTAAATGCCTTAAGAAAGACATGATTAGCTTGGATGTCATCCCCCACTTTTTCTCTGCATCTTGAAGAGCGTTATAGATACCTTGGATTTGAACATCGAAGCTAACGCCACGAGATAAATGACCTTGAGGGTCAAAAAATATCTCTACATGGACGACATTTTCACTGTGGACTTTTTCTAAATACGCCATCGTAAGGTCATAAAAATCGGCTTCGTGAAGAAGCACCGACATGCCTTGGTAATAAAGGTCTAGGAAGTCTTGTAGATTGGTGAATTGATAGGCTGCTTTTAAAGCATCTACCGTGCTGTATTTCAACTCAACCTGATTACGTTGTGCTATGGCAAACATCTGCTCTGGCTCAAAGGTGCCTTCAATGTGTAAATGAAGTTCGGTCTTGGGCATTTTCTTTGATAGTTCGATTAATGTTTCCATAGATTTACCTTTCGTTGCTTTGCTTTGCCTTGGATTCTTAAATATAACGATAAAAACGCAGATGAAAAAGAATGGCTGGCAGTGTTTAAGAGTGGTCGTTTAAAAAGCAGGAGAATATACAGCCAGCAGGGCTGGCCGTATATAAAAATTAATGTACAAAAATTAATGCGGGATTTCGTCAGTAATGCCTTCAACATACCAGTTAACTTGAGCAAGCTCTTGATCTGTTAACGAATGATTAGCAGGAACTGCAACATTGCCTTTGTTATCCTTGATTGGACCTGTGAATGGTTTGAATTCACCAGACTTGATTGCTGCATAAGTAGCATCAATTTTAGCGCGAACATCTTTAGGAAGGTTCGGGTTAATTGATGCTAGTGTTAGCATGTCATCGTGGAATCCACCCCAGAAATCTTGAGATTTCCAAGTGCCATCCATAACAGCTTGAACTTCTTTGATGTAGTAAGGTGTCCAGTTGTCACGAACAGAAAAAATGTGCGCATTAGGCGCAAACTTGCTTTGATCGGAGGCTTGGCCGATTGCGCGTAAACCACGTTTTTCAGCCGCAATAAGCGGAGCAGGACTGTCTGTGTGCTGTAGCATGACATCTACGCCTTGGTCCATTAGCGCATTTGCAGCATCAGTTTCTTTACCTGGATCGTACCAAGTATTTGCCCATACAATTTTCATTTTTACATCAGGGTTAACGCTTTTTGCGCCCATGTAAGCCGCGTTGATATCACGAATAACTTCTGGAATTGGGAAAGACCCGATATAACCAATAGTATTGGTTTTTGTCATCATGCCTGCTGTTACACCAGAGATGTAACGGCCTTCATAAGTACGAAGAACATAAGTACCTAAGTTCTTATCAAGCTTGTAACCTGTAGCATGTTCAAACTTCACTTTAGGAAAGCGTTTTGCAACTTTCACCGTTGGGTTCATAAAACCAAAAGATGTGGTGAAGATCAGGTCGTTACCTGCTTTTGCTAGTTGAGTAATAACTCGCTCAGCATCCGCACCTTCTGGAACGTTCTCAACGTAAGTGGTTTTTACTTTGTCGCCAAAATATTCTTCTAAGCCTTTTCTGCCCATATCATGTTCGTAACTCCAGCCTAAATCACCAACGGGTCCAACGTAGACAAAACCCACTTTCAGTGGCTCTTCTGCTTGGGCAATACTTGCTCCGGCTAAAAGCCCTAGACTAACCAGTAAACTTTTAAGTTTCATTGCTTGCTCCTTTGTGCCCGAGGGCGTTTCATTTAATGTTTAAATTTTTATTTAAAATCAGGCCATTTGTCTTGGATCAAAAGGTTTTCCTAGCGCTCTAGGAGCCAGTAATTTCTCTTTAAACTTGTCAGCGCTGATAATAACCATAACAACCACCGTTGCAACATACGGCAACATAGCGAGTAAGTTTGGTGAAATAGACCAGCCCAAACCTTGAAGAACTAAATGCATAATACTGGCCAGACCGAAGAGGTAAGCACCTAACATAATTCGACCAACACGCCATGAAGCGAAAACGACCAGAGCAAGTGCGATCCAGCCTCGTCCCGCCGTCATATTTTCTACCCACATTGGTGTATACACCAATGACATATAAGCACCAGAAATACCTGCCATTACACCGCCAAACATAACGGCTAAGTATCGAACCCTTAGCACTTTTATGCCAATGGCGTTGGCTGCATGAGGGTTTTCACCAACTGCTTTAAGTGTTAGTCCAATTCGGGTTTTGTTGACCACAAACATAAGTGCAAAGGTCATTGCAAAAGAGGAATACACCAATATGTCATGACTAAACAAAATCTTGCCAATAAACGGGATGTCAGACAGCAATGGAATGGCGATAGGTTGGAAGCCTTGAATGGTTTGACCAACCACACCTGAGCCAATAAAAGCGCTTAATCCAGTGCCGAAGATGGTTAAGGCAAGACCAGTTGCCACTTGATTTGCACCAAGATGAAGGACAAGAACCGCAAAGATTAGGCTCATTACGCAACCCATTATCATGGCGGCTAGAACGCCTAAACCCGCGCTCCCTGTGCCGTAAGCGGCTAAAAATCCAACCACCGCACCCATTAGCATCATGCCTTCTTGGCCTAGGTTTAACACGCCTGATTTTTCGCAAATCACCTCGCCTAAGGCGATGAAAAGCAGTGGAGTACCGGTTTTTACAGCGGCAAACAATATTTGTACGATTAGATCTGAGTCCAAAATAATCTCCTAGTTTGTCGCTTGGTTAGAAAAGGCAAGGCGATTGTTAATGAAAAAATCACAAGCCAATAGAAAGAATAATAAAACGCCTTGAAACATACTGACCACTGCAACGGGAATGCCCATTTCAATTTGAGCTAAGTCTCCGCCCATATAAAGTACCGCCATAAAAACTGCCGCTAGGATAGCGCCAAGAGGATGTAGCCTTCCCAAGTAGGCTACAATAATCGCTGAATAACCGTACCCTGGTGACACATTGGGTACTAATTGTCCTATTGGCCCTGTTGTTTCACTGACACCAGCTAGCCCTGCTAATGCACCTGCAAATAACATAACAAACCAACTTAATTTTTTACTACTAAACCCTGCGTATCTCGCTGCTGGCTCATCGGAACCAAAGACTCTAATTTGAAAACCAAGATGGGATTTGCTCAAAATGAACCAAGCAATAAAAGCAGACACAATAGCGAAGGCAACACCAAGATGAATTCGACTGCTCTCAAATAGGGTTGGTAATAATGTTGAGTCTGCAAACATCGCAGACTCAGGGAAACCAAAGCCTTGAGGGTCTCTTAACGGTCCGTGTACAGCCCAAATAAGCAGATACAATGCAATGTAGTTAAACATGATGGTGGTTAAAATTAAGTTCGAGTTAAAACGTAACTTTAAAAAAGTGGGAATGGCTGCCCAAATCATGCCAGAAGCTACGCCGGCTAATAGTGTGATGGGGAGGGCGAAAGCGGATTCTGAATCGATAAAGTGAAGCGCCATTGCAGAGCCACCCAATGCGCCAGCAAGTAATTGCCCTTCCGCACCGATATTCCACATGTTGGCCCGATAACATAGAGATAAACCAACGGCACAAAGCAGTAATGGCCCCATTTTGACGAACATTTCACCAATGTTATAACTGTCCGCTAATGGCGCAATCAGCAACACATGTAAGGCTTGTGAAGGTGATTTACCAATGGCTGAAAAAAGAATGCAGCCGAAAATTAACGTTAATGTGATAGCAAGAAGTGGCGAGGCTACTTTCATTAATGAGCTTGGCTCGGTACGAGCTTGAATGCGGATCATGCCTTGGCCTCTTGAGTGTGAAGCGATGAGTTATTAATAAAAGTTCCCGCCATCCATTGTCCGATTTGGTCTATGTTGGTTGCTTCCGTTCTTACCACTGGAGATAAGTGGCCATCGCAAACTGCAGCCATACGATCTGCTAGTAAAAACAATTCGTCTATATCTTCAGAAATGAGCAAAATGGCAGCACCTTGATCACGAAGCTCCAGTAAGGCTTGGTGAATGGCGAGTGCCGCACCAACGTCTACACCCCAGGTCGGATGCGCACAGATAAGCACTTTAGGGTTTTGTCCTATTTCTCGTCCCATAATGAATTTTTGTAAGTTGCCACCACTTAAGCTTTTGGCTTCTGAGAACTCGCCATGGCATTTGACTTTGTATTTAGCGATGAGTGCTGAGGTGTATTCTTTGATGCTTTGCCATTCCACTAGGCCGTTTTTTACAAAGCCATCGCTGTGAGTTAATAAGGTGTTTTCTGTCAGACTCATATCTGGAACAGCTCCTCGACCTAATCGTTCCTCAGGGACGTAGGCCATGCCAAGCTTACGACGTTCTCCAGCATGTAAATGACCAATGTCTAAGCTGTCGAGTGATAAGCTGTTTTTTACATTACGTTCATCTTCACCGCTGATAATCGCCATTAACTCGTCTTGACCATTACCAGCAACACCAGCAATGCCGAGAATTTCGCCAGACTTTAATTCAAAATTGATGTTCTTTAGAGATGTACCAAAAGGTTGCTTGGCTGGGAGGGATAAATTTTCAACATTAAAAGCGCGTTCAGTGCCTTCTTTTTTTGCGTAGCCTGCATCTTGCTCAGCAAGATCGCCAACCATCATTTTGGCAATAGAGGCTGGCGTTTCCTCGTTTGGCACGCAAGTGTCGACCACTTTCCCACCACGCAATATGGTTGCTTTGTGGCAAATTTCCGTCACTTCATGAAGTTTGTGGCTAATAAATAGAATGCTGCAACCTTCTTCTGACAGAGTGCGCAAGACGCCAAACAATCCAGAGACTTCCTGTGGTGTGAGAACGGAGGTCGGTTCATCCAATATAAGCAGTTTTACCGATTGAACTAGGCAGCGCATGATTTCAACACGCTGTCTTTCGCCAATGGACAGTGAATGCACGTATCGGCTTGGATTAACGTTTAAACCATATTCTTCAGAAAGTTGAGTAATTCTTGCTGCTAAATCCCCAATTTTATTTAACTGAGTTTTACTTAAACACAATTCTATATTCTGACTAACTGTCAACGTTTCAAATAAAGAAAAGTGCTGAAACACCATGCCAATACCTAAATCACGGGCAATGGATGGAGATTTAATATTCACTTCTTTACCATCCCAAATGATATCGCCCTTATCTGGAGCGACAACACCATAAATGGTTTTTACCAAGGTGCTTTTTCCAGCGCCATTTTCTCCTAACAGGGCATGAATTTCACCTGGCATCAGCGTTATGCTGATGTTGTCGTTGGCAAGGCAGCCAGGATACTGTTTGGTAATGTTTACAAGCTCAAGGCGTGATACCAAATTGTGTTTTTTCAATGTTCCAGCACCTTATTTCTAGAGGTTGAGTGAGTGGAATTGCTCATTTTCTAATTTTTTATCTTTGGTTTTTATGTTAGTTCAAAAAAATAAAATCGAACGCTCTTTTTTAGTGCGGCATTTGCACTTTTTTTGGGCGATAATCATGTCTGTTTTTATAAATTTGACCGACTAGTTAATAAAATCGATTGTCTTGTTGATATATTGGTTTACCTAATCAATATTCATGCCAACGAAGTGTACAGTTGTAATGGCTTACAATACGTAAAATTAAAGTGCGTGTCTTTATTTAGAAGGATTTTCTAGGTGGGGTTTGATGTGTTTAATATTTGTGCTTAAAGGGGCTTTTCCTTGTTTGAATTGTATGAAAAGTGATTGATATTCTGTAGAATATCGCGTTTAACTTCAGCTTTATAGAAGCCATGTTTTATGGAAAATATAGCGATTCAAGCTTAATTGCTTTTAATGTGACAATAAGTGTAGGGTACTGTGTTTTCATCGATAAAAAAAATCATAGGTAAACTATTAAATATCGGCTTTGAGGATGAATTTGGAAATGACCTCAATCAGAAACATGTAGTGAATTTTTCCTACATGATGTTCTGTATAAGCTGTTTGTTCATGCTTATTGTGTTCTCGCTGCGTCAAATGTCCTCGGTTGCTATTTTTTCTTTGGTTGGTTTATTAATCGGTTTGGTTGGTTTACGTTACAGCTATATTGGGTATTTTTCTCGTGCTCAATTATTAATGCCCATTCTTAAAATTTCTCAAATATCCATTCTTAGCTTGTTTTACTTCGGCACTAACAGTGGTTTTCATTGGTTTTTTGTCAATGTCATTGCTTATTCCTTTGTTGTCTTCAGGGCAGATCAGAACTTTGCTAAGTACTGGATAGTTAGCATTTCTATTGTTTTATTTCTGATGTGTGAGCTTTTGAATACGCGAGGGATTTACCTCACTTCGTTTGATCAAAGTGTGATTGTTATTTTTGTATTTCTTGCACTCTCGTTCAATTTCGCCATGGTCATTAATCTTGTAATAAACCGACTGAAGTCGGTTAATAGTCACTTGCGAACCTTGGCTGAAATGGATGAGCTTACTGGCCTTTCAAATCGAAGAAAGGTCTTGGCGGATGCTGTTAATATTTTTGCAGATTCTGTTATCAATAGAGAGTCATGTGTCTTTGCTATTGTTGATTTAGACCACTTTAAAAAGATCAATGATACTTTTGGGCACGAAGCAGGCGATTTGGTTCTGGCAAAAGTATCAGCCATGATGGCGTCTGTTATAAGGCCTCAAGATGAAATAGGTCGTTATGGTGGTGAAGAATTTATTGTCATCATGTCAGACACTTCTTTAAAAGACGCAGAGGTTGTTATGGAGCGCATGAGGCAATCGGTCGAAAATATGCTGATAGAAACCGAGCATGGTATTGTTATTCCGGTTACTGTCAGTATTGGTGTCGCTGCTATTGCACCAAGTGTTTCGCGCTATGAAGAAATATTGGCGCAAGCGGATAAAGGTTTGTATGCGGCTAAGCGTAACGGCCGAAATCGAATTTCTGTACAATCAGACTATCAAAGTTAGAATATATTTACTTATCTGTATTGACATATGAGTTGTCCACTTTCTCTGTGGATAAACTTGTTGGCTAATCTATTTTTCCTTTATTTTTCGTGATGAGGCTCATTTGCTCCAGATACTATTTCGCTCTGTTGATTATTGGATTGTTGAAAAACCTGCAGGTATGAGTTTTCATGCCGAGTCGGAAGAACTGGGGGTAATGCAAACCCTGGCGATTTCTTATCCAGATCAAAGTTTTTACCCTGTTCATCGTTTGGACAAAATGACATCGGGTCTTCTGATAGTGGCTTGCCATGCAGCAGCTGCTGCAGAATTTGGAAAGATGTTTGAAAACCATGAGATGGAAAAGCGCTATTTGGCCTTGTCTGCAAAAAAGCCAAAAAAGAAACAAGGAACGATCTCAGGTGGTATGGCGCCGAGCCGAAGAGGTCAGTGGAAGCTTACACAAGATAATGAAAATTTAGCAGTCACACAGTTTTTTTCTTCTGCATTTCAAGGGCTTAGGGTTTTTATTGTTAGGCCTTTAACAGGTAAAACGCACCAAATTCGTGTGGCATTAAAGAGTTTAGGGTCGCCTATTTTAGGAGATCTTAGGTACAGCGGAGAAGGAGCTGACAGAGGGTATTTGCATGCCTACTCTTTGCAGTTTCATTGGCGGGGTGAGATGAAAAGTTATCTCAGCCTTCCTATATCAGGGGAGCATTTTTCGTCTGAGTTGTCCGATTTTATCGCGACTCAATTTGATGAATCTTTATTAAAATGGCCCGGTAAAAAGTAATTAATATAACTCAGCAGGGTTTTGCTCTGGCTGAGAAGGAATTTGAATGAAAAATGTTTTGGTTTACTGTCGTCAAGGCTTCGAAAAAGATTGTGCGGCGGAATTGTCAGAAGTGGCTAGTAGCAAAGGTTTTTATGGCTACGCTAAGGTTGTTCCTGATGCGGGTTACATTGTGTATAACTTTGATCAGGCGGACGCTGGTGAAACATTGATCCAGCAATTAAATTTTAATCGTCTGATTTTTGCTCGCCAGATTATTGCTGTTAATGATGTGATTGAATTAGAGCAAGGTGGTCGAGTTGAATCCTTGCTTGAAGCGGCTCGTGAGTTGCCATTAGCGGAAGAAATTTGGATTGAAACAGCCGATACAAATGACGCTAAAGCCCTGTCTGGTTTAATAAAGAAACTGGAAAAACCTTTGCGTGAAGGTTGGAAAAGGTCAGGCGTTTTGCGTAACAAGGCGGTAGGTGTTCGCCACCATGTATTTATGTTGGATGGTGAGGCTGCTTATTTGGGTGTGTCTTATGCTGCCTGTCGTAGTGAATTTCCTATGGGTATTCGTCGTTTACGTTTTCCGGCAGCAGGTCCGAGTCGTTCAACGCTTAAGCTGGAAGAGGCTTTTCTTCAATTTGTGCCAGAGCAAACGCTAGAAGCGGATTTGACTGAAGGCATGACGGCTGTTGATCTTGGCGCGGCGCCTGGTGGTTGGACTTATCAATTTGTTAAAAAGGGCATTCATGTTATCGCAATCGATAATGGTCCTATGCAAAAAGAATTGATGTCTACTGGGCTGGTTGAGCATGAAAAGGCCGATGGCTTTAAATACGAGCCGCCTTACACAGTGGATTGGTTAGTTTGTGATATGGTCGAGCGCCCAATAAAGGTCGCAGAATTGATGGCTAAATGGCTGGCGAGCGGTTGGACTAGAAGGGCTATTTTTAACCTGAAGCTACCAATGAAAAAGCGTTATCAAGAAGTAACTTTATGCTTGCAGACCATAGAGGGTTTGCTGAGAAAAGCTGGGGTAAGCTATCAGTATCAAGTTAAGCATCTTTATCATGATAGAGAAGAAGTGACTGTTTGTATTATGGTTAAATAATTTTAAGTTAAATCTGATTTTGAATCACTAAAAAGCCCCATATACAAATTTTGTATATGGGGCTTTTCAGTGATTTGGAGAAACTTAAAACAACAATTAAAGAAGTGATGCTTTCTATTAAATGGAGTCTCTGGAGCCGAAAGCAGAATATCCCATTGCTTCTTCCATAAGAGCATCTCTTTCGTAAATGTCGTTACGGAATTCCAGCATGCCATTAGCATTCGGAACAACGGTGAAATAGACCAAATAAACAGGAATGTAGGTTGGTAAGGTAATAACGGTATTACTTCCTGTTTTTAAGGAGTTATTCATATCATTAAACTGTTTGCTGCCTTTGGTTATTTCTTTGGCAAACTCTGTTGGGTTTTCTAGGCGAACGCAACCAGAACTAAAGGCTCTATCTTCTTCACGAAATAGATGTTTTGCAGGTGTGTCATGCAAATAAATCTCGTTTTTATTAGGGAACATAAACTTGAATTGGCCAAGTGCGTTGCCTTCATCTGGTTCTTGTTCGAAACGAAAAGCCAGCTTGTCTTCACTAATCGCTTTCCAATTGATTTTGGTTGAATCCAGTTCTTTTGCGCCAATGCTCCAACTTGAATACACCTTGTAGCCGTGCTTAACCAGATAATTTGGATCAGCTTGTAGCTTAGGCAATAGGTTCTCTCTGGCTATGCGATGTGGCACGCGCCATGTAGGGTTGGTTACCATGTAAGTCATCAAGCCTTTGAATACAGGTGTTTTTCTATCGGGCTTGCCGATGACGGCTTTCATTGAGGTAAGCTCACCGTTTAGGTACATGTCTACCGTGTAATTTGTTAGGTCAACCCAGATGCGGTTAGCTTCTAGTTCGCTTGGCAACCAGCGCCATCTTTCTAGGTTGTAAACTATTTGTTTTGCGCGTGTTTTTAGTGGCACATTGAGCATTTCAATGGTTTTAGAGCCTGCAGCGCCATCGGCTGTAATGTGATGGCGTTGTTGGAAGCGAATGAGGGCTTCTTTTAGGGGGGCATCGAATTGCTCTTCATTCACCTTACGAGTTGAAAAACGAATATCCCCAAGCTGAACTAGTCTTGCTCTAAGTTGTGCAACTCGTGGACCTTCATCGCCTGCTGATAAGGGGACGCCAGCGTTAACAAAAATATCTTTTTCTTTCGCTGCGAGGTCTTGGTAATACACTAACCATTTTTGCAGGACTTGATATTGTGGGCTGCGAGGAGCTAGTAATGGTAGGGAGTTTACCATGTCTGTTGCTGAATCAAGATACAGTAAGTCTTTCCAATTATTATTGGGTGCATCAAGCTGCCAATTTGGGTCAATTAGCTGCGGCTCGTAGCGACCGTTGCTTAGGTCATGGGCGTAACTGGTTAAAGCGATTGTGCTAATAACGTCCATTTCAGCCAGTTGTTGTGGTGTTGGTTGTTTAAGGGCTAAATATTCTTTAATAGTGCCAGTATGGTAGTGAATTGGATTCAGACCATGAGTATAAGACTGCTCAAGTATGTCGACCAACTTGTATATAGACATGTTTATTTTTTTGTCTTTTATCCAAATTGGGTCGTAACCGCGGTTTTCGTAAGCCTCAAGTACAGTGTGATTAGGCAGGGCCTGGCCAGCTACCGGAGTGAATGCGTTTAGTGTTAATGACACCTGATCTTTCACGCTATTTTCTATTTGAGATTCACTGGGCGGAACGACAACAAACTGTTTGTTTGAGCCAGATGATGAGCAAGCGCTAAGCAACAAGCTGACGCAGAGTAGAGAGAGTAGTTGTTTCGCGGATGTCATTGATATTTCCTTTTTAATGAACTGGTATTTTGGGGGCTAGTTGCATCTTCTAATTGGGATAATATGTTGATGGCTTCTTCTCTACTGTTGCCACAGGCATATTCTTCAGCAGAGAAATCTGCGCATACTTTTGGTCTTGAGGGATCTCCAAATATAGCGCAGCGATAGTCATCTAGCAGTTGTATGCAAGGTTCTCCTGCCGCTTTTCCATTGGGCATTCCTGGGATTGGAGACGTGATGGAGGGTGCTGTGCAACATGCACCACAACCTGACCGACATTGCATAATAAACAACCTTGCTTGAAATAGGTGAGCGTAATCTTTATGTTATTAACTTTGCTGTTTATTTACAAAACAGCAATTTGAGAGTCATTTTAGAGTATCGTAATCGTGGGTCATAGGGGATAATTGAAAAATATAGTCAAAAAAAGCACTGATATCGCTTTTTAGGATAGGATTTTACAAATTATGGTAGAGAAAAAAATATTGGTGGTTGAAGACAGTCCTGTTGTGTTGAAGGTTCTTCATCATCTATTGTCTCAAAACCCTATTTTTACGCCGGTATTGTGTGCCAGTTATAAAGAGGCGGAAGATAAACTAAAAACTTCAAGAGATGCTTTTTTTGCTGCCATTGTCGATCTGAATTTACCAGATGCTGAAAATGGTGAAATTGTTGATCTTGTGTTATCGACAAAAATTCCATGTGTTGTTTTGACGGCAAACTTTGATGATAAGTTGCGACTTAGTCTTTTAAATAAAGGTGTTTTGGATTACATCACCAAAGATAGTCGATATTCGTTTAACCATGTTATTAAAGTGATTGAACATTTAAATAGGAACCAAGGTATCAAGGTTTTGGTGGCGGAAGATTCCTCAACGAGTCGCTTGTTTATTCGGATTTTACTTGAGCAATATCGCTTTAACGTTATAGAAGCTGAAAATGGTCAAGAAGCTTTAGCTAAGTTGGAGGAAGACTCGGAAATTAGGATGCTGATTACTGATCATAATATGCCTTTGGTAAGTGGTTATGATTTAGTGCGCATGCTTAGGTTTAATTCCCGTTTTCAGGATTTGGTAATTATAGGTTTGTCGGCAGAAGGGGATAATGCTTTGTCGGCGAAATTTATTAAGGCTGGCGCTAACGATTTTCTGAAAAAGCCGTTTTACCATGAAGAGTTTCATTGTCGCGTAGTTCATAGCTTGGAAGCGCAAGAAATGCTTGAGACTATTCGCGATCTAGCAAATGTTGACCCGCTAACTAAGCTTAAAAATAGGCGTTACTTATTTGATAAAGGTGAGCAGCTGCTTCGCCATAATCCATCTGGTGTTGTGTTGGCTATATTGAATCTCGATCATTTTAAGAGTGTAAATGATATATATGGTCATATTGTTGGTGATAGCTTGTTGGAAGTCATAGGGCGAGAAATTCAGAACGCCTTTCAAAATATGCTGGTGTGTCGTTTTGGTGGTGATGAGTTTTGTATTATTGCTAAATTGGATGGGCAAAATCTAATTAATAGGCTAAATGCTTTTTTAAAGTTTCTTCACCAGAAAGAATTTACAGAAGCTAAAATATCGTTAACGTGTAGTGCAGGAATATGCTGCCAACCTATGAATTCGCTTGAAGAGTTGATTCGAAAGGCTGATAGTAATTTGCAAGAGGCAAAGCGATTGGGTCGAGATAGGATGGTTACTGATCTATAATGTTCTTATTCTTAATAAAAAAATCCCGCAGCAAAGTGCGGGATTTTTTGGTTTCTGGTTAAAGTGCTATATCTAATCGATTAGCCTTTCAGCATTTTTACCAGGATTGGATTGACTAAGCCTGGGTTGGCTTTACCTTGTGATGCTTTCATTACTTGCCCAACAAAGAAGCCTATCATTTTCTTCTGCTTATCTTCGTCTGCGGCCCGGTATTGTTCAACCTGAGCTGCGTTAGCATCCAAGATAGTCTGGATCATAGTTTCAATCGCACCGGTATCTGTTACTTGTTTCAGGCCTTTTGCTTCGATAATTTTATCTGCTGAACCTTCGCCATCCCACATTGCTTGGAAAACATCTTTCGCTGTTTTGCCATTGATGGTGTCGTCTTTGATTCGAACCAATAATTCACCAAATGCCTGAGCACTAACTGGAGAGTTTTCTATGTCTAGCTGATCTTGGTTTAGAAGCTTGCTTAGCTCACCCATTACCCAGTTTGCAGTCAACTTTGCATCGCTAACGACAGTATTAGCTGTTTCAAAATAGTCTGCCATGGCACGAGAAGACGACAGTACGTTTGCGTCATATTCGCTTAGCATATGCTCGCTTTGGAAGCGCGCTGCTTTTTGGCTTGGTAGCTCAGGTAAGGTTGCCTTGATACCGTCAACATATTCTTGTGTTAACACAATAGGAAGTAGGTCTGGGCATGGGAAGTAGCGATAGTCGTTTGCGTCTTCTTTAGAACGCATGCTGCGAGTTTCGTTCTTCTCTGGATCGTAAAGGCGAGTTTCCTGAATGATGCGTCCACCGTCTTCTAAAATGTCTGCTTGACGCTCGATCTCCGTGTAGATTGCTTTTTCGATAAAGCGGAACGAGTTGACGTTTTTGATTTCGGTGCGTGTACCGTATTCTTTTTGGCCTTTAGGGCGCAGTGACAAGTTGATGTCACAACGCATTGAGCCTTCTGCCATGTTGCCATCGCAAATGCCAAGGTAAGTCACAATAGAGTGAATCATCTTTACGTAAGCTACGGCTTCTTTTGCAGAGCGAATGTCTGGCTCAGACACAATTTCTAGCAATGGTGTGCTGGAGCGGTTTAAATCTATGCCTGTCATGCCTTGGAAATCTTCATGCAAAGATTTGCCGGCGTCTTCTTCAAGGTGGGCGCGAGTGATGCCAACACGAGAAGTGGTGCCGTCTTCTAGCATTACGTCTAGGTAGCCTTTACCAACAATAGGATGATCCATTTGGCTGGTTTGGTAGCCTTTTGGAAGATCTGGATAAAAGTAGTTTTTGCGAGCAAAAATCGATGTCATGCCAATTTCAGCATTGATAGCGTGGCCAAACATCACGGCCATGCGCAAGGCTTCCTTGTTGAAAACAGGTAATGCGCCAGGCATGCCTAAATCGACAAGTGTGGTTTGAGTGTTTGGCTCAGCACCAAAGCCAACCGCTGCGCCAGAAAACAATTTTGATTTTGTAGAGAGCTGAGTATGAATCTCAAGGCCAATAACAACTTCCCAATTCATGCTTATGCTCCTTTTGCCATAGTTGGTGTTTGTAAATGCCAATCAGTGTGTTGTTGATACTGATGCGCTATGTTTAATAGCTTGGCTTCGGCAAAATAGTTACCCATTACTTGAAGTCCGACAGGCATGCCATCAGCAAAGCCTGCAGGAACAGACATGGCAGGGATGCCAGCAAGGTTAACGGATAAGGTGTAGATGTCTTCTAGATACATAGCGACAGGATCGCTGGTTTTGCTGCCAAGACCAAACGCGGTGGTTGGTGCAACAGGGCCCATGATGACATCCACTTCTTCAAATGCTTTGACAAAGTCTTCTTTAATAAGGCGACGAATTTTTTGTGCTTTCAAGTAATAAGCGTCGTAGTAGCCTTCTGATAATGCGTAAGTACCAACCATGATGCGCTTTTGTACTTCTGTACCGAAGCCTTCAGCGCGAGAGCGCGTGTACATATCGAGCAAATCTTTTGGGTCGTCACAGCGATGGCCAAATCGAACACCGTCAAAGCGGGATAAATTTGAAGAGGCTTCAGAAGGTGCAATGACATAGTAAGATGGAATGCTAAGCTGTAGATTTGGTAGTGAAATCTCTTTTACTGTCGCGCCTAGTTTTTCAAACTCTTTGACGGCCGCCATAATGACGTCAGCAACCTTAGAGTCTAGTCCTTCACCGAAGTATTCTTTTGGAAGACCGATTTTCAAGCCAGTCAACGGGGTATTCAAATTCGCTACATAATCATCGACTTGTTGATCGGCAGATGTAGAGTCTTTTTCGTCAAATCCTGCCATAGCTTGCATTAAATGTGCGCAATCTTCGGCGCTTTTTGCCATTGGGCCGCCTTGGTCGAGGCTTGATGCGTACGCAATCATACCAAAACGAGAAACACGACCGTAAGTCGGTTTAAGGCCTGTGATACCACAGAAAGAAGCTGGTTGGCGAATTGATCCGCCAGTGTCGGTACCTGTTGCGGCAACAGCCAATCCCGCGGCAATAGCTGCAGCTGAGCCGCCAGATGACCCACCAGGAACCATGTCTAAGTTCCAAGGGTTTTTCACCGCACCGTAAAAGCTGTTTTCGTTAGAAGAGCCCATAGCGAACTCATCCATGTTGGTTTTACCCAACATGACGGCGCCAGCTTGTTGAATGCGGCTGGTGACAGTGGATTCATAAGGTGGAATGAAGTTATGCAGCATCTTGGAGCCGCAAGTTGTTAACGTGCCTTCCGTACAGAATAGATCTTTATGGGCAACAGGGATGCCTGTCAAACTGGTGCCTTTTCCGCTTTGAAGAAGTATGTCGGCCGCTGCTGCTTGTTCTAAGGCGCGTTGTTCGCTGACGGTGATGAAACTATTTAGTTGTGGGTCAAGTTTGGCTATACGCGCTAAGAAAAGGCGGGTTAGCTCAACACTGGAAATATCTTTGTTGCGTAATTTTTGTGCTAATGTCGAGATGCTTTGTTCGAACATGCTTGTCTCTCTTAATCGATCACTTTTGGTACAAGGAAAAGGCCGGCTTCAGTCTGCGGTGCGTTCGCTAGGAATGCGTCACGGCGGTTTTCTTCGGTGACTATGTCCTCTCTCAATCTTTGGGTCATTTCAAGCGGATTGGAAAGTGGTTCAACGCCATCGGTATTAACAGATTGCATTTGTTCAACAAGTGATAAAACGCTAGAAAGCGATTGCTGGTATTGATCGGCATCAGCCTCAGTAAGAGCGAGGCGTGCCAAGTGTGCAATTTTTTGCACGTCTTGTTTGTCTATGGACATGTTCCACCTGATATTTTGATTATCGTAAATGGCCGCCATTGTATCTCTTAGTTGTATTGCTATAAAGCGAAGAGGGGGAAAAACAGGGCTTATTTTTTATTTATTAAATTTTTTTTAGTAAACAATGAAATACATAGGAACTTTTTTAAGTTTTACACTGAATCAACTTGCCCATTGGCCCCGTGGTTGTTACATTTTGACGCTGTTCGTATCGTATTATCAGGGTGTAAGAATTCATGTTTAAGAAAATCAGGGGAATGTTTTCAAGCGATTTGTCCATTGACTTAGGAACGGCAAATACCCTTATTTACGTTCGTGGCCGTGGGATTGTGCTTGATGAGCCATCAGTAGTTGCCATTCGTCATAATGGAAATCAGAAAACAGTAGCATCAGTTGGTACCGATGCGAAGCGTATGCTAGGCCGTACTCCAGGTAACATTACGGCTATTCGCCCGATGAAAGATGGCGTTATCGCTGATTTTCATGTCACAGAAAAAATGTTGCAGTATTTTATTTCCAAAGTTCACGAAAATAGTTTTTTGAAACCAAGCCCGCGTGTTTTGGTTTGTGTACCTTGCAAATCTACACAGGTTGAGCGTCGAGCCATCAAAGAATCTGCGTTGGGCGCAGGCGCTCGTGAAGTTTATATTATTGAAGAACCAATGGCTGCGGCGATTGGTGCTGGCCTTCCTGTTGCGGAAGCATCAGGTTCTATGGTGATTGATATCGGTGGTGGTACTACTGAAATCGCTATTATTTCCTTGAATGGCATCGTGACATCTGAATCCATTCGTGTTGGTGGTGATCGCTTTGATGAAGCAATTACAACTTATGTTCGTCGTCAATATGGCAGTTTGATTGGTGATGCAACTGCAGAACGAATCAAGACTGAAATCGGTATGGCTTACCACACTGGTGAAGAGTTACAGATCGATGTTCGTGGTCGTAACTTGGCCGAAGGGATTCCACGCTCTTTTGTTTTGAGCAGTACTGAAATTCTAGAAGCACTACAAGAACCTTTGGCGCAAATTGTTCAGGCTATTAAAGGTGTTCTTGAGCAGTCTCCACCAGAATTGGCTGCAGATATCGGTGAAACTGGTTTGGTGTTAACTGGCGGTGGTGCGTTGTTACGTGAAATCGACCGTTTAATCAGCGAAGAAACTGGCTTGCCAGTTATTATTGCTGATGATCCACTAACTTGTGTTGCTCGTGGTGGCGGTATGGCCCTAGAGTTAATGGATAAGCACGCATCTGAGCTTTTTACTGCAGACAATGAGTAAAAGTTAGGAGCGCACCATTAAAAATTCGCTTCAGTATAGTGGCAAGGTGTCTAGCACTCGTTTTGTTGTGCTGGTTATTTTGTCTATGGCGATGATCATTGCAGATGTTCGTTACTCTGTTTTCTCACAAGCAAGGCCTTATTTGACCTTGCTTGTGACTCCTATCCAGGTTGTGGTGAATACGCCTCAGAAAATGCTTAATTGGGCTGGTGAGCATCTTGCAAGTAGAGAAGGATTGGTAAAAGAGAATCAATCCCTGCAATCAGAAATTTTGTTACTGCGCAGTCGCCAGCAGCGTCTCGATTCCCTCCAAGCAGAAAACGTTCGTTTGCGCGAGTTGCTAGATGCTTCTCAACGTGTAGATGAAAAGATTGTTATGGCGGAAGTTATTGGTTTTGATCAGAATGCGTACAGCCATAAATTAATGATAGATAAAGGCTTTTCCTCTGGTGCCTACGTTGGTCAGCCTGTTTTAGACGCAACTGGTGTATTGGGACAGGTTGTAGAAACAGCGGCATACAGTAGTCGAGTATTATTGATTGCCGATGCGAGCCATTTTGTTCCTGTACAGCTTACTAGAACAGGGTTTAGAGGCATTTTGAGAGGCACAGGAAGCTTGAAACGTTTAGAGCTAATGAGTGTTCCTCGATCTGTTGATATAAAGAAGGGCGATATTTTAACCACTTCAGGGTTAGATAAACGTTTTCCGAGTGGCTACCCTGTAGGTGTGGTTAGAAGTGTTAAGTACACGCAAGGTAAGGCTTATGCAGATGTTGACGTCGTTCCTTTAGCTCAGTTGGGACGTAGCCGTCATGTCATGCTCATTGAAAAGCCGAAGGCAGGGCGATAATGAAACCGATTTTTGTTTTTTGTATTACTCTGTTGACGGCTTTAATGCTTGAAGCGATGCCTTTTCCTGAAGAGCTTGTTTGGTTCCGCCCTGAATGGGCATTGCTGGTTATTCTTTATTGGGTTATTGCTTTGCCATTCCGCGTAGGTGTTGGCTTGGCTTGGTTTCTGGGTTTAATGGTCGATTTATTGCAGGGCGGCATAATAGGTCAACACTCGTTGACGTATGTCATTATTGCCTATACATGCGCTGTGTTTTACAAGCGATTGCGAATGTATCATCGTTGGCAACAGGGCTTTTTTATCTGCTTGCTAGTCAGTATTAATCAGCTGGTTGATTTCTGGATCGATCACTATCTTGGTCATGCTGAGCCGACCTTAATGATCTTTATGCCTGCGGTTATTACTGGGCTATTGTGGCCTTGGTCATTTATTATTTTGCGTAGCGTACGGCGCATTTATGCTATCCGTTAGGCCGTTTTTAGGGAAAGTTTATGCTTGTTTTGGCTTCAGCTTCGCCAAGAAGAAAAGAGCTACTTAGCCTCTTGGTGAAAGAGTTTGAGGTTTTGCCTGCCGATATAGATGAAACTCCAAATCATCAAGAAAAGGCTGAAGAATATGTTGTGCGTATGGCGATTGAAAAAGCGAAAGCGGCATCATTGAAATATCAGCAGCAAGCAGACGTTAACACGTCAGCTATTTTTATAGCCTCAGACACAAGTGTTGTGATTGATGGTTGTATCTTAGGTAAACCCGCGTCTCTTGAAGACTCCAGATCGATGTTAAGGCTGCTTTCCGGCCGCTCTCACCAAGTTATTACCTCTCTTTGTCTTTGTAATTTAGAACATGAGCATGTCGCAACAAAATGTGTTACCAGCGACGTGCTTTTTCGTGAAATCTCAGATGTTGAAATAGATCAATATTGGAAAACTAACGAACCTAAAGATAAAGCTGGCTCTTATGGCATCCAAGGGCTAGGGTCAGTGTTTGTTCGCTCTATTTCAGGATCTTACTCTGCAGTCGTTGGGCTACCACTTTATGAAACGGCGCAATTATTAACCCAATTTGGAATTCATTCACTAGAGGAAATGTCTCATGAGTGAAGATGTACTCATTAATGTTACTCCTATGGAGATTCGTGTTGCTCTAGTTGAAAACGGTGTATTGCAAGAAGTTTACATTGAGCGCTCTAGTCGTAAAGGAATTGTCGGTAATATTTATCAAGGTAAGGTGGTTCGTGTCCTACCTGGTATGCAGGCAGCTTTTGTAGACATTGGTCTTGAAAGAGCGGCGTTTATCCATGTATCAGAAGTCGTAAATCGTGATGCTGTTAACCCAAGTGATCAGATAGGTGATTATTTGCGTGAAGGGCAATCGCTTGTGGTTCAAGTGACAAAAGACCCTATTAGTTCTAAGGGGGCGCGTTTAACCACTCATCTGTCTATCCCTTCTCGTTACCTAGTTTATATGCCAGATCAAGCGCATGTCGGTGTAAGCCAAAGAATAGAAGACGAAGTTGAGCGCGAACGTCTTAAGTCATTAGTATCAGAAGCTCTAACGGATGCTGATGAAAACAGTGGCTATATATTGCGAACCGCTGCCGAACGAGCCGGTGAAGAAGAGATTCTTGCTGATATCAAATTTCTAACACGATTATGGCAGTCTGTTAAGCGCCGTATGCAAAATGCCAAAGCGCCTTCTATTATTTATGAGGATCTACCTCTGCATTTGCGTACTATGCGAGATTTGGTTGGATTAACAACGGAAAAAATCCGCATAGATTCTAAAGAAAACTACGCCAAGCTTCGGGCATTTGCCGAAGACTTTATACCTGAGTTGAGAGATCGTATTGAATACTACCCAGGTGAGCGTCCAATTTTTGACCTATACAGTGTTGAAGATGAGATTCACAAAGCATTAGACCGTAAAGTGCAGTTGAAATCTGGTGGTTATTTGTTGGTTGAGCAAACCGAATCAATGACCACTATAGATGTGAATACCGGTGCTTTTGTGGGTAGTCGTAATCTTGAAGAGACTATCTACAAAACCAATCTTGAAGCTGCGACAGCAATAGGGCGACAGCTCAGATTAAGAAACCTTGGTGGCATTATCATCATCGACTTTATTGATATGGAAGATGAAGAACATAAACGTCAAGTGCTGCGTATGCTCGAAAAAATATTAGACGCGGATCATGCCAAAACCAAAATCACTGGTGTCTCGGAACTTGGTTTAGTAGAAATGACAAGGAAAAGAACTCGCGAGAGTCTTGGTCAGACTTTGTGTGAGCCTTGTCGGTCTTGTCGTGGCAGTGGTTTGGTGAAAACGCCTGAAACCGTTTGTTATGAAGTATTTCGTGAAATTTTAAGAGCAGATCGTGCTTATAATTCGCAAACCTATACCGTTTTGGCGGCAAGCACAGTAGTAGAACGTTTCCTTGACGAGGAAAGTGCTGCCGTTGCTGAATTGGAAGCTTTTATTGGTAAGACGATTCGTTTTCAAGTGGACTCTGTCTACACGCAAGATCAATATGATGTTGTTTTACGCTAGCAAAAAAAGGCCTTAAGATGCGTTGGTTGTTGCGTAAACTGATCCTTTTTATTTTTTGGGGAGCAATTGCTTTCTCGGCATTGCTTGCTATTTTTGCTGTAAGTGTTGGGCAGTTGCTGCCTTATCTAGACCATTATCGTCCTCAAATAGAGCATAATCTTCAACAAATTATGGGCTATCCCGTTACGCTTGAAGAAATTGGTGGTCGCCTTGAAGGTGTTGATCCAACGGTTTCTATTAGTGGATTTCATTTGCAAGCAAATGGCCAATCTGCGATCACTGTTAATGAAATGCGAGTGCGATTAGATACGGTTAAGTCACTTCTTACTTTGAGCCCTCAGTTCACCTACATTCGATTTGTACGGCCTAAAATTGGTTTGCAGGAAAGCGATGGTCAGTGGCGACTTAATGGCGCGACACCTTCGCGTAATGTCGGCAATGAAGTTGGTGTTGAACGTGTTTTAGATTATTTATCCGCACAAAGAAATTTTTCTATTTATGACGCTGAATTGGAAATTGACAGTGATCAATTTGGTCAGCATTCAGTACGCATTCCGCATGTATATATATTTCAAAAGTCGTTTGAATCGTTATTAACGTCAGAGCTCTATTTAGACGACTATCAATCACCTTTTCATTTAGACGCTCGCATTGATCAGACTCGTAGTTTACTGGGTAATTATCGAGTTAAAGCATCGATTAAAGCACCATTATTTTCCATTCCTTTAAATGATATGTTACCAGATAATCCTTATTCGCTATCTTCTATAGAGTTTGGTGGTGATATTTGGTTGGATGCGTTAGTTGGCAAGGAACTAGAAGTAAGAACTGAGGCAACGCAGTTAAATGTGGCGTTTGATGATGGCCAGAAATATGAGGTGACATCCTCTATTAAGCTTCGATATTCTCAAAAGCATCCGAGTGTACGGATGGATGTTCACGACATGCTCGTCAAAGATAAAGATGGCTTAAATTATCCGACAACGGATCTATTATTTGACTGGTCGTCCGTGACTAATCGCTCGAATATCAGCTTTGCGCGAGCGGATTTAGGTTTAGCACATAAAATCGCGGCTCATTTTTTGCCTGAAGATACAAATGCATCAAAAATTTTGAACGGACTTGATCCAAGTGGAATGGCCAAAAATGGTTCTGTTAGCTTATGGCGTGAAAATGGTGAATTGTCTTTTCAATTTTTAAGTAATCTACAGTCCGCTTCTATCAAAGGTTATAACGGTATTCCCAAGGCAAGTAATATTAATGCTGTGCTTAGCCTTTCTGATGAAAGCGGCTATGTCGATTTCCGCGGCAGAGACAGTGAAATAGCTTTCGACACTATATATGACGAGTCTTGGCGCACTAGCTTTTTGTCAGGTTATGTTAGTTGGCAGCAACAACAAGATGTTTTCTTGGTAGAAGGTCGTGATTTAGCCGTCCAACGTAATGGCGCGAATGTAAGTGGTGGTTTTCGATTAGAAGTGCGTGACACTGAACCTGATTGGATTGCATTGGACTTACATGGCAGTAATCTCTCGGTTACGGATCGTTTAACGTATCTTCCTCCAAAAGCTCTTAGTGATGATGTCATGTCATGGATAAAAGGGGCGTTTGCAGATACAGGTAAAGTAGACAATGTTGATGTCTTAGTTCAAAGCGAATTATCCGATGACGCTGAACCACATGTTCGTGTGCAGTTAGATGTAAGTAATGCAGATGTGACGTTTGATGAAAATTGGCCTACAGCAACTAACGTAAATGGCTTTTTTGAATTTAATGAAGTTGGTGTTTCGGTTCAGGTCAAATCAGGTAATTTACTTGATTTACCTGTCAGCAATTTATTATTAACGGTTCCTATTTCGAATGGCTCTGCTGATTGGTTAAACCTTAAAGGGAAGGTTAGTAATAACGCGCCGCTTATCTTAGCAACCTTGAGAGCAACTCCACTGGCAGACTCAGTTTTACAGCCGTTTGCCAATTGGCAATTGGGCGGTAAAGTCAAAGGCAGTTTTGATGTTGCAGTTCCCTTTAAAGAAGGCGTTGAACCAAAAGTACAATTGAATCTTGATTTCAAAGACAACCTTTTAGCGATCAATGATATTGACCTTTCTACCCACGTTACAAATGGGCACTTAAGCTATAGTTCAGAGCAAGGTATAACCAATTCAGAATTTGATGCTCAGGTTTTGGGCGGATCATCGCATCTTATACTATCGTCTGCTGCAGCATCTAACGGTGGGCTTGCTGTCTTCGGCGATTTTGCAGGTGACGTTGATGTAAAGCAGGTAGCGGCTTGGCAGAAATTACCAGAAGCAGCACTCAAAAAAGTATCTGGAAATGCGGCTTATACTGGACGCTTATCGGTTAATCAGTCACAAGATGGTCAAGTTGATTTAGTGATTGATAGTGATTTGCTTGGTGCGAATATTAACTTGCCTGAGCCTGTTGGTAAAAATGCAGTAGAAGCCAAAGCATTGCATATAAAAGTGATGCAGCACGAAAAAGATATTGTTATTGATGCGGATTATGCGACCTTATCCAAGGCAAGAATTTTGCTGCAAGATAGTGAATTTGCGGGTGGAGAGGTGATTTTAAATGGCGGAAAAGACCAAACTTTAAATGCCAAAATTCCGAAAGGATTGGTTCTAACCGGTGACTTTGATCGATTCTATGTTCAAGATTGGCAATCCGCTTTTACTGATTTATCCAGTGATGTATCAACGTCTTCGGAGGGCGCTGAGGTTCCAGATGTCCCTGAATGGCTAAGTAAAGTAGACCTAATTGTTGATGAAGTAATCGTTAATCCTAGTAACACTTGGCACAACTTTAAAGTAGCTTATAACTCGGCGACAAATAAGTCGTTATTTGTTAGTTCTGATGAAATGAACTTTTCTTTACTTAATAAAGATGGAACTCCAGATCTGCATTTTGGGTTTTTAAGTTGGAACACTTCACCAGCTGACCCTTCTGAGCCTGAATCTAAGTCATCGCCGATTTCAGCAAAACAAATACCTAACATGACCTTGTCAGTTGATCAGCTATATTTTAATGAAAATCCTTATGGTGATTGGCAATTAGCTATTTTCAGAGAGGGCGATGTTGTTCGCATAGATCCTATTTCGTCTAAATTACAAACAGGTAGTCTAAAAGGCAGTTTGTTTTGGCAAGACAAAGGAGACAATTCCAGTGTCGAGCTAGCAATGGCGGCAAGTGGTGCTGATCTAGCAGAATTGACGAAAAAGTTTTCGAATGATGCATTTGTATCCTCTAAAAAATACAAATTTGATGTCGGTTTGAGCTGGAAAGGTCATCCGTTCTACTTTGATCGTGAGTCTGTTTCAGGCCGTATTAGCTTCTCGGCTGAAGATGGTAATTTTAGTAAAGTAGATGAGTTACCGGCATTCTTAAAAGCATTAGGTATCTTTAATATTGGCGCGCTTAGTCGACGTTTATTATTAGACTTCTCTGATGTGTACGAACCAGGTTTAACTTATGACAAATTTAGTGGCGCACTTTCTCTTGATAAGGGAATTTTAAAAACCACATCACCTATTTCAATTATTGCTCCTTCAGCTGAGTTGGTTGTTACTGGGGAAGCTAATATTGTGACTGAAACATTAAATGAAAAGCTGACCGCAACTTTTCCTTTAACAGGAACTCTTCCATTGGCTGGATTGTTATGGGGCACACCACAATTAGCTGGATTACTATTTATTACTGACAAATTAATCGGTGATCAGTTGTCAAAAGTAACCAGTGTGCAATACAAAGTAGAAGGCTCATTTAATGACCCTGTTATGACGCCGATCCGCTATCAACCATTAGAGAAAACGAAATAATGAGTACTTTATGTGTTGCTGCTATTCAATTAACTAGCACGATAAGTTGGCAAGACAACTTACATGAAGTGAAGCATCTTGTTGCTTCTGCAGCAAGAGACGGTGCTCGATTGGTTGTATTACCAGAAAACGTATTTTTGTTTCATGGTAAAGGAATGCGAAGCCTAGCTGAATCTGATGATCAGAGCGTCATATTCAAAGAAATATCAGCACTTGCTCAAGAACACTCAATCTATCTTGTGGTTGGATCACATCCTTCGCTATTAAGACCTAGCGGCAATCTGGTTGCAGATGAACGAGTAAGACAAACATGTTGGGTTATTGGGCCTGACGGTCTCTTACATGAGCGCTATGATAAAATTCATTTGTTTGATGTAACCGTTGATGATAAAGCGACGTCTTACAAAGAGTCCGGAGTTATTGAACCGGGAGAGTTGGCTTTAAAAGTAATTGACGTAGATGGTTTTAAAGTAGGTCTGAGCATTTGTTACGACCTGCGCTTTCCGGAGCTCTACCGAGAATTGACTAAGTTAGGCGCTGAAGTATTGTTAGTACCTGCAGCATTTACTTATGTAACTGGAAAAGCCCACTGGGATATTCTTTTGGCCGCACGAGCGATCGAGAATCAGTGTTACGTTCTTGGCGTTGGTCAATGTGGTTGGCATAACGAAACCAGACAAACCTATGGTCACAGTGTTCTGTACTCTCCATTCGGCGAACGTCTAGCCTCTTTAGAAGAAGAGCCTGGGTATTTCGTTTTTAATATGACAAAGACGGCATTAAGTAATTGTAGACAAAAAATGCCTTGTCTTTCACACCGTAGACTCCCATAACAAGCCTTCCCCTAAGCCTTCTTAAGACCTTTGAGAGGGCATCAATTTTAAAATAATCACTATAGATTATAGAAATATTAATTCAGATTATTTGCTTTTACCAGATCAGATATTCCCTGCTAAGCTTAGTATTCCTGCTTGATTAGCCTGAGAATGGAGGGCTGTCTGATGTATCTACAAACTACACAAACCATAACACTACTAAGTACTATTTTTATCTCAGAGTCAGCCATGGCTAGCCATTATTCTCTTAGTGATGAATACAGCGAATATGATGAATACGACGACGAAGGTGATGATGAACCATATTATGGTGACCCAAGTGATAGCGATGATGACTTCTGGGATGACTCAAACGACGATTGATTATTAAAGAACTGTCGATAAGTATTTTTTAGTTCTGACAGGGTATTGCTGTCGCGCAACTTATTACACTAAGAGCCTCTGTTGAGGCTCTTTTTTTACCTTTTTAGCCGGTTTTTCGTTGATCGATAAGCGTAGATTTATTGGAGTAACATCTAATAATCATTAGACGTTACTCTTTGGAAAATGTTATCTGTACATTTCTCCGCCCCAATTCTTGTGGTAGATCGGTAGCCTCTTCTATATGCCCAATACGTGTGTATGAGTATGAAGTATTAAACGTTTTATAGAAGACAACCATAGTGCGCGAACCCCATAACATTAGATCCCCGTTATTAATTGTGCCAGGTTGATAGGTATCAGTTGACAGTGCTTTTGGTAAATCGGCTTCCTTCTCGTTACCGTTAAGATCAGCCATGTCTAGTGTCAGTGGTAACATAGCTAAAAATTCACGTGCGGCCTCGGTGTCGGCTAAGACAGCGGCGAAACGATGTTCTCCAATGGTTATCCACATCTGTGATTCTTCCGAGTTTATGGATGCTAGTTGAGCAGTGACAGGTTTTGTTGTTGACTGCGCTGTATAGCCTTTACCGATCGTCAGTAAAAGCAGCAATGAAAGGCCAACTCGCTTCAGAATTCTTACATGGTGACGGCCCGCAATTAAGATTGAAATGTTTGCTTTATCCGAATAGGTTTGAAAGGATTTATTCATAATAGGGTTCTCATTATTTTATTTTTGTATATAGATAGGTACGTTACTGTATTGGCATGCGAGATGCTTGAAACGTCAGAAAGGCGCTAATGAGTAAGGCAGCAGCACTGGCAATAAAGGTGCTTTGGTAGCCGTCTGCGTCGAAGAGTATGCCGCCTATTGTCGAACCCAATGCAATGGATAATTGAACCACTGCAACCATCAGACCGCCGCCAGCTTCTGCGTTATGTGGCATTGCTTTCGCCAGCCAAGTCCACCAAGCGACAGGTGCAGCAGTTGCGACTAGCCCCCACATTGCCAGTAGTAAAGCGACAGGTGCAACATCGCTTCCAGCAGGAATCAGCATTACAGCAATTGCTGCCATAAAAACGGGAATGCCAATAAGCAGACCATATAAAGTACGTTTTAGTATTGAGCTGATGATTAACGTACCGATAAACCCTGAAAATCCAATAGTGAGTAATAGAAGCGATAGTGTTGATACGCTGGTTTGTGTGACGGTTTCAAGGAAAGGGCGTAGATAAGTGAAGAGGGCAAACTGACCCATAAAGAAGGTGCCACATCCAGCCATACCATAGGCAACCGCGCGGCTTTTTAGTGCCTTGAGAATATTGCCGGAACCCGGTGTACTTGCTTTCCCTTTCCCTTTCATAGAAGGTAATGCCATCCACTGCCAGATTAAGGTGATCAGTGCGATGGGAATGATAGCTAAAAATGCGCCTCGCCATCCTACGATAGAGCCCAAATAACTCCCCAATGGTGCGGCAATTACTGTTGCCAGTGCATTGCCACCATTAAAAATGGCCAGAGCTTTAGGTACTTTATTAGATGGAACTAATCGAATCGCCATGGCGGCGGACATCGACCAAAATCCACCGATGACTACGCCGATGAGCGCACGACCAAGCATATAGGTCGGATAATTTGGCGCTAGCGCGACAATGCTTCCAGAGATCCCCATCAAGACTGTTAGCATCAGCATTAACTTTTTGCGGTCCATAGTGCCAATTAGCATAGGCAGTAAAAGGCTGGTTAGTACGGCAAAGGCGCCAGAAATCGCAATACCTTGGCCAGCCATTCCTTCCGTAATTTGTAAGTCGCTGGCAATGGGTGTTAGCAGACTAACAGGCATAAATTCGGACGCTATCAGCGTGAATACGCATAGCGACATGGCAAAAACGCCACTCCAATGAGCCGTGTTATCAGTCTTGTCTGTTGATGTTCCATCATGAATATCAGATGTGGTGAGTGCCATAGTTTTTTGTTACGCCTCGGTTTTTACAAAAAAAGCACCACGCGAGCTCAAAGAGCCGCATGGTGCAGAAGTTACTTCAACTATTTTGATGCCGATTAGGCTAGGTGTTGCTTAAAGAAGCTTGTTAGCTTGTCGAATGGGATGACATCTACTTGATCATATAAATCAACATGGCTTGCCCCAGGAATTATCATCATCTCTTTTGGTTCAGCCGCATTTTCATAGGCTGTTTTGCCCATATAAAGCGAGTGCGCCTTTTCGCCATGGATGAACAAAACCGGGCGAGGAGAAATCTCAGATATATAGGTTAGTAACGGCATATTCATAAAGGATAATGGCGTCGTCTGTGACCAAGCGTTACCAGAATTCACCGCACGTGGGTGATAGCCACGAGGTGTCATGTAGTAATCATGATAGTCGACCATGAATTGCGGCTCGCCACCTTTTAATACGTTGTAGGGTGCTTGGTAAGCTGGAGCTGCTTTACCTGCATCTTCCCAACGTTGTTGGCTTAATTGTTTCAGTCCTTGGGTACGCTGTTCTACGGTAACACTGTCGTTATAGCCTTTTGACATAACACGAGTCATGTCATACATAGTGCTGGCGACTACTGCTTTGACACGTTTATCGACAGCAACCGCATTCAATGCCATACCACCCCAGCCACAGATGCCGATTATTCCGATATGTTCACGATCCACATTGGATTGCATACCAATACAATCAACTGCCGCGCTAAAATCTTCCGTGTTGATGTCTGGCGAAGCAATGTTACGAGGCTCACCACCACTTTCACCTGTATAAGATGGATCAAAAGCAAGAGTGACGAAACCACGCTCTGCCATTATTTGTGCATAAAGACCAGAAGATTGTTCTTTCACTGCACCGAAAGGGCCACCAACGACAATGGCTGGTAATTTGCCAGACGCATTTTTTGGTTGGTAAAGATCAGCGGCAAGGGTAATACCATAGCGGTTCTTGAACGTAATTTTTTTATGGTCAACCTTGTCACTTTTGGCGAATTTTTTATCCCATTCATCGCTTAGTTTTATTGATGACTGAGCAAAGGTTTTGCCAGTAGTTAGCGAGGCAACGCCTAGTGCAACCATACCGGCACCAGTCAATTTCATCATATTGCGACGTCCCTCATCAGGAACATCCTGTTGAGTAATATCATTTGTAATTTCAGTATGTTTATCCATGGTAATTCTCCAGATAAGTGAGTTAGGCAAGAACTGTTGTCGATCACAAAGAGGCATTGAACATCGTCTTTCTGAAAGCATTTATAGGCATCTAGTTTTACAGCTCTGGATATTTTGGGGTTAGCAGGATTCTGCTTGATTCTTGCCTGATACTCCTGAATGGCAGAATTTCACGTGACCTAGGGTAGTGCTCTAATTATTATGGAAAGATCATATTTTGAAGATATTCAATGCGACTCAACGCACTCCAAAGACTAGAAGTAAATACATGAATAGAGATATCAGCAGCATACAAAAAGACTTGGCTAAGGCTATCGAAGAAAAAACAATAGGGCAGGAAGATTGCGCTACGTTAATCGAAAACCTATCTTTTTTTCGCCGAGAAGTAATAACGGAACCTTGTCCTTGCACGATTGAAGCAAGTGTTCTTTTTGTCGTTCAAGGCACTAAGCAGTTGTTGGTCGGGGAGCAAAACTTCATTTATGACACTCAGCATTTTTTATTGAACTCACTCGATTTGCCTGCAAGTTCACAAGTGCTCGATGCCAGTCCAGATCTTCCTTGCTTAGGGCTAATGCTCAAGCTAGATATGCTACTTATGGCAGATATTATTGCGCAAAATGGCATGCCTCCTCCTTATGAAAGTTCTATTAGTGGAAGCTCGGCAATAGGAACGGTTACTTCATCGTTATTGGAGCCTTTTACTCGTTTATTGGCTTTACTTGATGAGCCTGATGCCATAGCCACGTTATCTCCTCTCATTGTGAGAGAGATTCATTATCGACTGTTGAATAGTGATCTAGCGGGTCGGCTTTGGCAGATTGCCTCGACAGGTAGTCAGGCCCACAGAATTTCACGAGCCGTCACTTGGCTTAGAAAACATTATGCAAAATCCTTTCAGATTGAAGAGTTGGCTGCTTATGTACAGATGAGTAGCACCACTTTGTACCATCATTTTCGTGAACACACAGCGATGAGTCCTTTGCAGTATCAGAAATGGTTACGCCTGAACGAAGCGCAGCGCTTGATGCTAAATGACAGTCTTGATGCTTCAAGTGCAGCATTCAAAGTAGGTTACGAAAGTCCTTCTCATTTCAGCCGCGAATATACTCGCCTCTTTGGGCAATCGCCAAAGCGACATATCGAAGCATTACGAAAAGGGGCTGAGTCTAATATTTGACGAATCGCCACGAATGTAAAAATCACCCTTAAATAAAGTGAATCTATACCAACGCATCAAAAGCCAAGTCACTAGCAGGCACTCTCCCACCGGAAATGAAAGGCAACTGATTTATCGATAAAGTCACCGCATGACGCAACAGTAAATCATGGTATCTGTGTTCCGTAGTGGCGAGTGAAGTGGTTTGAGTTTGGGGGGGGATTAAAAATTGTGTGCGCTTTGTACTGGTAGTAAATAAGAAAGTCTTTTAGTATCAATGAATAAGGATTTATAGCCTAGAAATAATAGCCTGTAGATAAAAGACTAAACGCGCATGCTCGTTTTTCCAGTTTCAGTTTCTATGAGTGATTTCATAAAGTAACTTTGATTCAGTTGCTTACTGCGTTCATCAGAGTTTTTTGGAATTGTCTAAACGCGCATGCGTATTGACAAGATTTTATACGTAATCAGAGGTGATCATGTTAAACGAGCTATTAAAATTGCTTAATTATAAGGCATGGGCAAATGAAATTACTTTTTCTGCTTTGTCGGAAATATCTGAGGAAGAACTTTATAAGCTCAGAGATACCAATTTCAAAAATATTCCATCAACTCTGAATCATGTCTATGTTGTAGATAATATCTTTAAATCACATTTATTATCTGAACCGCATGGCTATACATCAAGAAATACAGAGATTTGCCCAACTTTTTTAGAACTATGGGAACAACAAAAAACAATAGATCAATGGTATATAGATTTCGTCTCTGAAATGGAGGAAAAGGATCTAAATAGAATGGTAACTTTTGAATTTGTTGGTGGTGGAGCAGGTGAAATGTCTCTCATTGAAATAATATTTCATATAGTAAATCACGGTACTTACCATAGAGGTTTTGTTAGCGATATGATGTATCAAGTTCCATCTATACCTCCAGCAAATGACTATACAGTTTTCTTAAGAGATGTTTATAGAAACGTATAATAAGCTGTTCAAGCGGGACAAATTACAGTTGGCTGGTTCCCCTTCGCTTCACATTTTAGCCAACTACAATTTGCCCACTTAACAGTGGCGTTAACTCTTTTCATCCCCTCAAAAACTAACGGTTTGTTTTCACCGTAGCTGCCTAAAACACGCATCGCGTGTTTTTTTGTGGCCAAATTTCGTCTGTTTTACCTGATCTTTGTCGCGGAACGTCGGTTGGGCTTTTTCTATGAGCGCCGGTGAAATTCTGATTTAGCCCTTCGTTTTATTTGTACAAAGCTATTTCGTTGAGCACTCTTTCCCCCATATTCCATCCACAAACTCTGGATGATCGATAAACGGATTTCGATTTCCTTGTAGTTGTTGTACTCGGTCGTTACGGCGTTTTTCAAAGGCGGTGACGGGGAATTTGTCGTTCCACGCTACGAGTGTACAAAGGTCGCCGATGCTGGGTTGGCCGCTTTGTTTGTCATTGCCTTTGGTGATGATTAAGTCGGGCATGTTTTCTGGTGATGCGTCGTCGCCAGCTTCGTATCGAGCAGCCATGTAGAAGACCATACGGGCGATTTGGCCCTTGGCGTGGTCGGTTGGTTCGAAGGATTCTTTGTTTTTATCTAGGTAGGCGCCAGACAATACTTTGCTGCCGTTAGCTAGCTCATCGTAAATCGCTTCGCCGCCCATGCCATAGCCATAGTTGCTGTGCGCGCCGTTTAGGTTGCGGTCAGCAGGGCGCAGGTGATGAAGGTCTGTGTAGCCGTCTTGGCTTTGTTTGGCAAAGCCGCGGGATTTTGGCCAAACGTGTTCTCTGTCCCACGCATCGTCTTTGCTTTTGCCTCGGTTTGCTTGGTTGATGTTTCTCACGTCATCTAGGTAAAGCATTTGCACTAGGCCGCATTTTGGTTTGTCATCTGGGCAGGCGGAATCGGTGTAAACCAGTGCTTCCCACACGTCGATATTCTTACCGTCGTACCAATCGGTATTTCCACTTTGTGTGTACTTCAGAGGTTTTTGACCATCAATGATGCTGTGCAGTTTTGCTTTGAGCGCATCGCCTGTTAACTCTTCTGTACCATCGTAATAACCCGCCGACGCATATGCCGAAAAAAACATAAGAAAAACAAACGCTTTGCGCCACATAACAAGACCTCATTTGGATAATGCGAGAATTGTAGGGAAGTGCAGGGTGTTTAGATTCTGCGGATTTGAAAGGATTTGTTAGCGAATGTGTGTTCTACGTAAAGACTTGATCTTGATCATATTAAATGAGCTTTTTCTTCTATCTTTGATGATGAATTTTTAAACGTTCGTTACCGCACAGAATCTCGTCTTCCTATCGTTATAGAGTGAACTATCGAGTTTGTTTGAAAGTCACCTGATTTTCGACGTTTTGACATGGAGATTTGTATGTATCACGAATATTGGAACGGTTGGGGTTGGGTGCTGTGGATTGGTTTTTGGTTTTTGCTGATTTCTAGTTTTGGGCATTGGGGTTACAGCTATCGATCTAATCGACGTTACTTTGCACAAACTCAAAAAACGGCTCTGGATATATTAAATGAGCGCTATGCTCGTGGTGATATCGAGCAAGCAGAGTTTTCTCGTATCAAAAAAGAAATAGCCAGCAAATAGTAGGGAGCATATCACTGTGCCAAAAACTACGATGCAAACCGCAGCACTAGCACCGGATCAATTAGGCTTAATGGATCGATATTGGCGAGCGAGTAATTACTTGTCGGTTGGTCAAATTTATCTTCATGACAACCCGCTTTTGACTCGGCCCTTGGTCTTGGCTGATATAAAACGTATCTTGCTTGGTCACTGGGGCACGACCCCCGGACAGAATTTTATCTACGTGCATTTGAATCGCATTATTAAACAATACGATTTAAGCATGATTTATATCTCTGGCCCCGGTCATGGTGGTCCTGCCGTGGTGGCAAATACGTATTTGGAAGGCAGTTACAGCGAGATTTATCCTGATATAAGTCAAGACACAGTCGGCCTACAAAAGCTGTTCAAACAGTTTTCTTTTCCCGGTGGTATTCCCAGCCATGCGTCACCCGAATGTCCCGGTTCCATCCATGAAGGTGGAGAATTGGGTTATTCATTAAGTCACGCCTTTGGTGCGGTATTTGATAATCCAGAATTAATCGCTGCCTGTGTGGTGGGTGATGGCGAAGCTGAAACAGGGCCTTTGGCGACCGCTTGGCATTCTAATAAGTTTCTAAATCCTAATACCGATGGTGTGGTTTTGCCCATTTTGCATTTGAATGGCTACAAGATCGCGAATCCAACTGTTCTGGCTCGAATCAGTCACCAAGAGCTAGAGCAGCTATTTCGTGGTTATGGTTGGCATCCAATTTTTGTCGAAGGCAGTGATCCTGACTATATGCATAAAGCTATGGCGACAGCGCTCGACTTTGCGGTACGGGAAATCAAGGCGATCAAATTGAACGCCCAAGAAAATAGAGTATTTGAACGTCCCCGTTGGCCGATGATTATTCTAAAATCTCCAAAAGGCTGGACGGGCCCTAAGATAGTCGATGGCGTGCAGATCGAAGGCACTTTTCATGCTCATCAAGTGCCAATATCTAATCCAGAATCGAAACCAGAACACCTGCCATTAATCGAAGAATGGTTGCGCAGTTATCGCCCTCAAGAATTATTCGATAGTCTGGGTCGTTTGTTACCAGAGCTAGCCGAACTGGCGCCAAAAGGTGAACGTCGCATGGGAGCGAACCCTCATGCCAACGGTGGTTTGCTACTGAAATCCTTACAAATGCCAGATTTTCGTGATTACGCTTGTGCGGTGCCGAAACACGGCGTGCGCGGTGTTGGTGATACTCATGTGCTCGGGCCATTTGTGCGAGATGTGATTAAGCTTAACCAAGAGAACTTTCGAGTATTTGGCCCAGATGAAACCATTTCTAATGGGCTTGAGGCGGTGTTCGAAACCACTAATCGACAATGGGAAGCGACCACAAAAATTAATGACGAATACCTAGCTCCCAATGGTCGCGTGATGGAAATGCTTAGCGAACACCAGTGTCAGGGCTGGCTAGAAGGCTATTTACTGACTGGCCGACACGGCTTATTTAATTGCTACGAAGCTTTTATTCATATCGTTGATTCCATGTTTAACCAGCACGCGAAATGGCTAAAAGTCACCGCTGGTTTGTCTTGGCGACCTAAGATCGCCTCGTTGAATTATCTATTGGCGTCTCATGTTTGGCGTCAGGATCACAATGGCTTTACTCACCAAGATCCGGGTTTTATCGATCATGTGGTGAATAAAAAAGCCGACATAGTCCGAGTCTATTTGCCACCCGATGCCAACTGTTTGCTTTCGGTGATGGATCATTGTTTGCGCAGCAAGCATTACGTCAATGTGGTTGTTGCCGGAAAGCATCCAGCGCCGCAATGGTTGGACATGGACACCGCAGCGAAACATTGTGCGGCAGGCATTGGCATTTGGGATTGGGCAAGTAACGATACCGAGTTAAGTAATCATGCTGAAACAGATATCGTGATGGCTTGTTGTGGCGATGTACCAACGCTAGAAACCTTAGCGGCTGTATCTATTTTGCGAAAGCATTTACCCACGTTGAATATTCGTGTGGTGAACGTAGTGGATTTAATGAAGCTGCAGCCTCAAACCGAGCATCCACATGGTTTGAATGATGCCGAGTTTGATCTTTTGTTTACCGAAAATAAACCGGTGATTTTTGCCTTTCATGCTTATCCATCGCTCATTCATAAATTAACTTATCGCCGTACCAATCATCGCAATATCCATGTTCGTGGTTACAAAGAAGAAGGCACGATCACTACAGCGTTTGATATGACAGTGCTTAATGACATGGATCGTTTTCATCTCGTGATTGATGTGATTGACCGACTACCGCAAACCGGCGTGAAAGGCGTCGAACTGAAACGCATGTTGAGTGAAAAACTGATTGAGCACCGTCAGTACATCAACCAATACGGTGTCGATATGCCGGAAATTCGTGATTGGAAATGGAGCGATAAGGATGAATGATTCGGGCTCATCTAGCCAAGCAATCGGTTCTACAAGTCACTTACTAGAAACCGCAAAGCGCTTGATGGCTGATGATAAAGGCTTGCTCGCGATGGACGAAAGTGTGGCGACGTGCAATCGCCGCTTTGCCAAATTGGGTATAGCGCAAAGCTTAGAGATGCGACGTGCTTACCGAGAATTGATTGTCACCACACCAAGATTAAGCGATAGCATCAGCGGTGCGATTTTGTTCGATGAAACCATTCATCAACATACTCAAGATGGCACGCCCTTCATAAATGTACTGATTGACGCGGGCATTATTCCCGGTATCAAAGTAGATGCTGGCGCAGTAGATATGGCTGGGTATCCGGGCGAAAAAGTCACCGAAGGCTTGGACGGTTTACGTGAACGGTTGGAAGCTTATGCCCTGATGGGCGCGCGCTTCGCAAAATGGCGGGCGGTATTCAGCATTGATGTCGACGCTATTCAAACAAGGGTTATCAATAGAGTCACGCCATCTATAGCCTGTATTGAAGCCAATGCTCATGCTCTCGCGCGTTATGCGGCCTTATGCCAAGAAGCGGGGCTGGTGCCGATTGTCGAGCCTGAAGTGATGATTAATGGCAGTCACACCTTACAACAATGTGCGCAAGTGACGGAATCTGTCTTACAGGCGGTTTTCCAACACTTGAATGAGCAAGGTGTTTTGCTGGAAGGTTTGCTGTTAAAACCCAGCATGGTGTTGCCCGGATTGCTATGTCCTGTACAGGAAAGTGTCGAGACAGTTGCCGATATGACGGTGAGTTGTTTGTTGCGTACTGTTCCTGCGGCGGTGCCGGGCATTGCTTTTTTATCCGGTGGACAAACGCCCGAAATGGCCTCGGCACGTTTAAATGCCATGAATAGCCGATACAAATCCCGTTTGCCATGGGCACTGACGTTTTCATTTTCTCGCGCGATTGAACTGCCCGCGTTAGAAGTTTGGCTCGGACAAGATGACAATGTTGAGGCAGCACAAAAAGTCTTGCAGCAAGGAGCGGCCAACGATAAAGCAGCGCGCCGCGGCGAATATTCCGCTGCTGCTAACTAATGGTGGATAGTAGCGCAACAGACGAGATTGTTTTTCTGCTGGATGTTGATAACACCTTGCTCGACAACGACCATATTTTGGTGGAATTAAAAGCGTTTTTAATTCGTGAAATCGGCGAGGAAAACAGCGCTCGTTATTGGGTGATATTCGAAATGTTACGCACAGAACGCGGTTATGCGGATTATCTAGGCGCGCTGCAACAGTATCGACTTGAACATCTTGATGATGCTCGAGGGCTCTTAATCGCTGAGTTCTTTCTTGATTATCCGTTTGTGGATCGGCTTTATGCCGATGCATTGGCACTCATTAAACATCTGCAAACCCTAGGCAAAACCGTCATTTTGACCGATGGCGAAGCCGTCCTGCAGCCGCGCAAAATCAAGCGTTCAGGGTTATGGGAAGCAGTGGATGGTCAGGTGTTAATTTATATCCACAAAGAAACCATGCTCGATGCGGTCGAGCAACATTATCCAGCCCAGCGTTATGTCATGGTAGACGATAAATTGCGTATTTTGACCGCCATGAAACGCGTTTGGGGAAGCCGGCTTACTACGGTTTTTCCAAGGCAAGGTCATTACGCTCACGATCCAGAAAAGGCACATCCTTATCCAGCTGCCGATGTCACTATTGAACACATCGGCGAGCTGATTCATCACGATTTTTGTATTGGTCTTGGCGCAGCAGACATTCGTTCTGCGTCATTGGAGGAATTATGAAACCTATAAAAGACAGCAATCCTTTTGAAGATGACTTTTTATCTGAAAGCATAAGTGCGACCAAGCAATTGCACATGCTAGGTCAAAGTATCTGGCTTGATAACATTACTCGCGAGCTGCTAAACAGCGGCACTTTGCAGCACTATATTGATCATCTGAGTGTGACAGGACTAACATCGAATCCGACCATTTTCGACAAAGCAATAAAAGACGGTGATAACTATAACCAAGCTATCGCAGAAAAAGCTGCCAATGGTCTATCGGGTGAAGCGCTGTTTTTCGAATTAGCGCTGGAAGATTTAACTCGTGCGGCGGATTTATTACGCCCCATCTTTGATAACACCGATGGAATGGACGGTTGGGTCTCGTTAGAAGTCTCACCACTTTTGGTGAACAATACTGCTGGTACAGTTGCGGCGGCGGTGGATTTGCATAAACGCGCTAAACGCTCCAATTTGTTTATCAAAATTCCCGGTACTCCAGCAGGCTTAGCGGCTATCGAAGAAACGATTTTTGCTGGCGTCCCCGTCAATGTGACCTTGTTGTTTTCCAGCGAGCAATATCTCGCCGCGGCCGAGGCTTACATGCGAGGCATCGAGCGCCGAATTGCAAAAGGACTTGATCCGAAAGTTGGCTCGGTCGCTTCTCTGTTTATCAGTCGTTGGGATGTTGCCGTCAATGACAGAGTTTCTTCTGACTTGCGTAATCATCTTGGTATTGCCATCGCGCAACAAGCTTACAAAGTCTACTGCGAGCTACTGGCTGCGCCACACTGGCAATCGCTAAAGGCGGCTGGTGCTCAATCACAACGCTTACTTTGGGCCAGCACAGGCAGCAAAGATCCAACGATTTCTGACTCTTATTACGTCTCAGCACTCGCTGCGCCACACACCATTAATACGATTCCAGAAAAGACATTACTAAGCTTCTCGAAAGACGGCGCCTTGTCTAGCGTGATGTCGATTGATGGTGTTGATGCTGAAAGCAAGCTGTTGGAATTCGCCGTAGAAGGCATCGATGTTGGCGCATTGGCTGATCAGCTCCAACAAGAGGGCGCAGACGCTTTTACTCAGTCTTGGAACGATTTATTGGCAGTCATAGAGCAAAAAAGTCAGCAAGTAAAAACCAGTACGTCAAAAAATAGCAAATCAGAAAACGACGAAGCGCCTTTTTAACGATTTTTTAGGAGTCAGCCAAAGTGAAACAGTTAATGCTCGACCAGCTTGCTATTAATACGCTGCGTACTCTGTCTATCGATGCCGTGCAAAAAGCCAAATCGGGGCATCCCGGCACGCCAATGGACGCCGCGCCAACGGCGTATTGTTTGTGGCAGCGTTTTCTTCGTTTTGATCCAAAAGATCCTGAGTGGCTGAATCGAGATCGATTTGTGTTGTCATCCGGTCACGCTTGCGCCTTGTTGTATAGTTTATTGCACTTGACCGGAGTGAAAGCAAAGGCAGCGAGTTATCCTGCTGGCGAGCGCTTAGCGGTCACCATGGAAGATCTAAAACAGTTCCGCCAACTTGGCAGTCGTTGTACTGGTCATCCAGAGCATGGCTGGACCAGCGGCGTGGAAACCACCACAGGGCCGCTTGGACAAGGCTTGGCGACAAGTGTTGGTATGTCAATTGCTGAACGCTGGCAGGCGGCGACCTATAATCGCCCCGATTACACCTTGTTCGACCATAATGTGTATGCCTTGTGTGGCGATGGCGACATGATGGAAGGCATCAGCAGTGAAGCCGCTTCCTTGGCTGGGCACTTGAAATTATCGAATTTGTGTTGGATCTACGACGCCAATCACATCAGTATCGAAGGTTCCATTGAGATCACTTTTAGTGAAGATGTGGCGGCACGTTTCAAGGCTTACGGTTGGAATGTGGTGCGGGTGAGCGACGCCAATGATTTAACGCAACTAAGCGCGGCGTATCAGGCGTTTATTGATACAGAAGATCGTCCGACTCTGATCATTGTACAGAGTCATATTGGTTATGGTGCGCCCCATAAACAAGATACGGCGAAGGCCCATGGTGAACCACTTGGGGTAGAAGAAGTACATCTTGCCAAAGAATTTTATGGTGCTGATCCAGAATCCCAATTTGATGTAGCTGCCGGAGTTGTCGATTATTTTGCAGCGAATTTCGGTCAACGTGGTGTGAAAACTCATGCTGAATGGCAAAAAACCTTTGCGGCTTATCATTATCAATACCCCGAATTGGCCGGGCAAATTACTCAGATGCAGCAAACGCATCTTCCTCAAGCTTGGGACTTTGGCTTGCCTACATTCACAGCGGACGGCAAAGACATCTCGACACGTGAATCCTCAGGGCTGGTTCTTAATACCATTGCTCAACGAGTGCCTTGGTTGCTGGGTGGCTCGGCAGATTTGTCGCCTTCTACAAAGACGGAATTGTCTTTTGAATCCAGTAGTAGCTTGAGACAAATTGGAGAATTGAAGGCCGGAAAACCAACCAGTTCTGACTATTTTCAGGTGGACAATTACGCTGGACGAAACTTCCATTTTGGTGTGCGCGAACATGCCATGTGTGCCATTGGTAATGGTCTTGCCTTGTCTAAATTGCGACCTTATGTGGCGAGCTTTTTTGTCTTTACCGATTACTGTCGTGCGGCGCTTCGGCTCAGCGCGATGATGGAGTTGCCGATGATTTCGATCTGGACTCATGACTCAATCAGCATGGGCGAAGACGGCCCAACACATCAGCCCGTTGAACACCTTGCTGCCATGCGAGCTATGCCGGGAATCTTGGTATTGCGGCCAGCAGATGCGAATGAAGTTGTCGAAGCATGGCGCGTTATTATGGCCAATAATCATATGCCAGCGTGTCTGGTGTTAACTCGCCAAGCGTTGCCGACGCTGGATCGCGCTAAATATGGTAGCGCCAGTGGTTTGGCTTTTGGCGCTTATATTGTTGCCGATGCGAAAGATGGCAAGCCAGATGTTTTGTTATTGGCAACCGGCAGTGAAGTGTCGCTCTGTGTTGCTGCGTACGAACAGTTAAAAATCGAAGGCATTAAAGCTCGCGTGGTCAGCATGCCATCGTGGGAATTATTCGAAAGCCAGTTGCAGGAATACAAAGATCAAATTTTGCCGCCAGCGGTTCAAGCACGAGTTGCCGTGGAAGAAGGCTCTACCTTTGGTTGGGAACGTTACACTGGTTATGCAGGAACAATCATTGGCATGCAAACCTTTGGCTTGTCGGCACCGCGTAAAGTGGTTGAACAGCACTTTGGTTTTGATCCTGCTCATATTATTAAGTCCGCAAAGGCACAAATTGCTCGTCATGCTGGTTCATCGAGTCATCATAAAAGCACGTTAACTTCTTTAAAAAACTTGGAATAGAGCATGACCAGTACAAGCGATTCTAAGAATACCAGCGAGCCGGAAGCAGGTGGGTCAACTGTCACCTCAAAGATCTTTGGTTTAACTCATAAACATATCGGCATGGTTTTGCTGGTTATCGCTATTTTAGTCTTGGCAATAACGGCAGGAGTACGATTTATGTTGGGGCCAAGAGTCCTGCTTGAAATCGTTGTTCAGCGTGATTTTGTACAAACCGTTGTGGCCAGTGGTCGTGTAGAAGCGCCACATCGCGTTGATATTGGCGTACAAATTACCGGTACAGTGAGAGCTGTTCCTGTTAATGAGGGGCAAAGGGTTGAAGTGAATATGCCACTTGTTGAATTGGAATCTAGTGAGTTGCATGCTGCGGTAAGCCAAGCCAAGGCTGCTGTGCTGTTAGCAAAAGCAGAACTTCGTCAATTACACGAAGTAGAAGCTCCCATGGCAGAGCAAGAAGTAGAAGAAGCCAAAGCCAATCAAATGGCAGCCTTGCAAGATCTGGAACGCAGTCAAAGCTTATTGAAAAAACATTTGATTAGCCAATCCAGTCTGGATGAAGCAGTGCGTGCCGAAAAAGTTACTCGTAGTAAGGTCAGTAGTTTGCAATCAAAAATGATTAGTTTACAAACTAATGGCAGCCAAGTAGCACTAGATGAAGCGAGCCTTGAGCAAGCTCAGGCCGGCCTTGAATTAGCTCAAGCTAAATTGGCTTACACCACATTAAAAGCGCCTGTGGACGGTGTGTTGATTGCACGCAATGTGGAGCCAGGTGATGTAGTTCAACCTGGCGAAACGCTAATGCAGCTTTCTCCATCTGGCGAAACACAAATGGTCGTGCAAATCGAAGAAAAAAATCTTCATCTACTTGCATTAAATCAATCAGCATTAGCTTCTGCTGATGCTTATCCAGATCAGCTTTTTAGTGCCCAACTGGTGTATATCAACCCGGGAATAGACTCTGATCGAGGTTCCGTGGAAGTGAAGCTGCAAGTCCCTGAACCACCAGACTATTTGCGCCAAGACATGACGGTCTCTGTGGACATAAAAGTGGCGAGTCGCAGCGATGCCGTGCTTGTTTCCAGTGCTGCGGTTCATGATGTCAATTCGGTCGCGCCTTGGGTGTTAAAACTGGATGGCAAACAAGTCCATCGACAAGTCGTCACTCTTGGTTTGCGCAGTGATGGCATGAGTGAAGTGTTAACAGGATTAAGCGCTGGTGATCAAGTTGTTCCAGTGAGTTCGGTCACCGTTACCGATGGCGATCGCATTCGTCCATTGCTGCAAGCTGATTCGCTATGAGCGAGAAAGCGTTAGAAGCGAGCGAGTTAAAAACCTTACCCAGTTGGCAGCCGTTTGAATGGATTGTCGCCTTGCGTTTTTTGGGTGAAGGGCGTACTCAAACAGCTTTTATTATCAGTGGCGTTGCCTTAGGCGTGGCGGTGATTGTCTTTATGTCTGCATTGATGGCTGGCTTGCAATCTAATATCACCAAAAGTGTTCTGAGTGGCCAAGCGCATATTCAATTACAGCCTGCTAAAGAAACGGTGCGACCGCTTCGCAGCAGTAACAGCACTTTAGCGGTAGGTGCGGTTGTGGAAGGTGCGATTATTCAGACGCCTTTGCAACGCATTGACAGTATTGATCAATGGCAAAGTATCATGGTGCAAATCTCGGAGATACCTGATGTATTGGTGGTGTCTCCCGCCGCCAAGGGTTCTGCTTTAGTGGTGCGAGGCAATACCAGTCAAGCCATTTCTATTAATGGGGTGAAGCCAGATCTCTATTTCCAGATTATTGATATGACCGACAAAATGGTCAGTGGCACGATGGACTTGACCGGATCAGATATTTTAATCGGCATCGAACTAGCAAGTGATTTGGGCGTCAGTTTAGGCGACAAAATCCGCGTTACCATGGCAACTGGTGCTGACAACACGCTTACCATAACGGGTATTTTTGATTTCGGTAATAAAACGGCCAACTCACAAACCACCTATGTTGCTTTGCGCACAGCACAAAGTTTATTAGGCATGGTTGGCAGTGTTTCTGTGTTGGATGTCAATGTCAAAGACATTTATGCCGCAGAAACGATTGCTCAGCGCATCGAAGCTTCAACTGGTGTGCAAGCCGACAGCTGGATAAAAAACAATGCCCAGTTATTTACTTCGTTGGGCGCACAACAAAGCTCAAACACTGTTATTCGCTTGTTTGTCGCGCTGTCGGTTGCCTTAGGCATTGCTAGCGTTTTGGTTGTGTCGGTAGTGCAAAAATCCCGAGAGATTGGCATTTTGCGTGCCATGGGAATCACTCGAGGACAAATCCTGCGTATCTTTTTACTGCAAGGTGGGCTGTTGGGTTTGTGCGGTTCTATTATTGGTTCTGCGATGGGAGGGGGTGGATTATTGATCTGGATGCAAATGCTAACAGGTGAAGATGGTTCGCCGCTATTTTCCTTGAGTTTAGAGCCTAGCTTATTTATTGGTGCTTTGTTGTTGGCAACCTTAACTGGCTTAATTTCTGCTTTCGTTCCTGCTTTAAGCGCGGCACGACTTGATCCGGTGGTGGCAATTCGTGGATAAATTAGAAGCTAAACACAATACAAATGACGTCGTCCTGAAAATGCAGAATGTTCGTAAGTCGTTTAACACAGGTCTACCGAATGAAGTGGAAATACTGCATGGCATTGATTTAATCCTCAAACGTGGAGAGTTTTGCGCCGTGGTTGGTCCGTCTGGCTCGGGCAAAAGTACCTTGCTCAATATTGTTGGATTATTGGATCGCCCAACCGAAGGAAGCTTGTCAATTTGTGGTGAAGAAACCACGCGCATGGATGATCATGCATTGACTCGCGTGCGCGGTCATAACATAGGGTTTGTGTTTCAATTTCATAATTTATTGAGTGCGTTTAGTGCGCTTGAAAATGTCATGATGCCGTTGTTGGGTGAAGCAGAATTTCCCAATAAAGAGATGACCGAACGTGCTGCTATGTTGCTCGATAGTGTTGGCTTAACACCTTGGCGCGATCAGCCCGCTTATCAATTATCCGGTGGACAACAACAGCGCGTTGCCTTAGCGCGAGCACTTGCAATGAATCCCGCCTTATTACTCGCCGATGAACCCACAGGCAACCTCGACACCAAAAGCGCCGATGCAGTATTTGAACTACTGCGTAAAGTCAGCCGAGAACAAGGTATGACGGTGCTATTTGTGACACATGATCCAAGCTTAGCCGCGCGCTGTGATAAAACCATTAAGGTAGTGGATGGCAAAGTAGTAGATGACAAGGAGGTTGATGACAAAGTTGTTAGCTAAATATGGCGAGTTAAACGACGCATATGTTCGCTAGTGCACAGAGTTTATCGCTTGTTTTTATTACGCTGACAATCGCAATCCTCTATGACCGATTAAGAGAAAGTAAAGTGAAAGTGGAAAAGGCTGTCATAGATCATTGTTAATAGCACTGTGTCGGCTCATCCTTTAGTAGTGCTGAGGTGTCGTGCGCTTATTAAAGTCATTACTGGGAGTAATCGAAGGCTATGGAATCAGGAAGAACATTTCAAAACACAGGCACTGTGATTTCGATTCGGGGCAGTGTTGTGGATATCCGCTTTGACAGTATATCGTCAGACAATCAGTTACCACCGATTCGCTCTTTATTAGTTACTGGCAAAGACAATAGCATTGCCATTGAAGTGTTTTCCCAATTGGATGATCAGCGGGTGCGCGGTATTGCCTTAACGCCAACCCAAGGTCTCGCTCGTGGTATGAAAGTGGAAGATACTGGCAAGCCGTTGCAGACACCAGTAGGCAAGGGGATTTTGTCGCGCATGTTTGATGTGTTCGGCAATGCCATTGACAAAAAAGACGCGCCGATCGACGTCGAATGGCGCTCGGTTCATAATGAACCACCATCGTTAGCACGACGTTCCACCAAAACCGAAGTATTCGAAACCGGCATCAAGGTGATTGATGTCTTAATGCCGCTAGAACGAGGTGGCAAAGCTGGCTTGTTTGGCGGCGCTGGCGTGGGCAAAACTGTCTTGCTGACCGAAATGATTCATAACATGGTCGGCCAACATGCTGGCGTAAGTATCTTTTGCGGTATCGGAGAGCGTTGCCGAGAAGGTGAAGAGCTTTATCGTGAGATGAAAGAAGCAGGTGTGCTGGACAACATGGTGATGATGTTTGGTCAAATGAACGAACCACCGGGCGCACGTTTTCGCGTTGGTCATGCCGCCTTGACCATGGCGGAATATTTCCGTGATGACGAACATCGTGATGTCTTGTTGCTGATGGATAATATTTTTCGTTTTATTCAGGCGGGCATGGAAGTGTCTGGTTTGATGGGGCAAATGCCAGCGCGTTTGGGGTATCAACCAACCATGGGCACTGAGTTGTCTCAACTTGAAGAGCGTATTGCCAATACCGGCAGTGGTGCGATTACCTCGATTCAGGCGGTGTATGTGCCTGCCGATGATTTTACAGATCCTGCCGCCGTGCATACCTTTTCTCACCTTTCTGCTTCCATCGTTTTATCCCGTAAGCGCGCCAGCGAAGGGCTTTATCCCGCTATTGATCCTTTGCAGTCCAGTTCTAAAATGGCGACGCCAAGCATTATTGGCAAACGCCATTACGATCTCGCGCAAGAGATTCGTCGCACCTTGGCGCAATACAGCGAGTTAAAAGACATTATCGCCATGCTCGGCATGGAGCAGCTATCGCCCGAAGACCGCAAAGTTGTCGGACGTGCTCGCCGCTTAGAGCGGTTTCTTACTCAGCCCTTTTTTACCACTGAGCAGTTTACTGGTATGTCTGGCAAATTGGTCAGTCTTGATGATGCTTTAGATGGCTGCGAGCGAATCTTACAGGATGAATTTGAAGACTATCCGGAAAGCGCGCTTTACATGATTGGTGCGATTGACGAAGCCCATGAAAAAAGCAAAAAAGCCGCAGAAGATAAACCAAAAGCCGAGGAGGGCGAAGATGCCACAAGCCTACATGACGCTTAAGGTTTTACTGCCTCATAAAGTATTTAGCGAAGAACAAAAAGTGCTGCGAATCGTGGCGACTACACCACAAGGAGCGTTTGGCATTTTGCCGAATCGATTGGATTGTGTGGCGTCCTTGTCTGCGGGCATTTTAGTAGTGGAAGTTGAAGGCAAGGAAGAAGCTTACATCGCTGTTGATGAAGGCGTATTGGTGAAAACCGGAGCGGAAGTGCGTATTTCCGTGCGCAATGCCATGAGTGGTATGGGCTTAAATGAATTGCGTATTGCAGTAGAAGAAGAGTTTCTGCAGCTTGACGAACAGCAGCAGAAACTACGTTCGGCATTGACTAAGATGGAAAGCGGTTTTGTTCAGCGTTTGGTCGCGTTTAAGCAGGATGCGAGTTTGTCATGAAAGACGATGATGAAGACAAAAGCACGCTCAAAACGGACCGTTATCTAGATCGAAAAGTAGACCGCAAACTAGATCGCTCTTTAGATCGCAAACCGAAAAACAACTACAGCAAGCAAGTTGGCTCAGTCGCCGCTCGCAAGCTAAAAGCTCAGCGACACGTGACTAGAACTGTCTGGTCTGGCTTAGGGATGATGGGATTGGTTGGCTGGTCGATTGCTATTCCTACTGTGCTTGGTGCGGCGCTGGGTATTTGGTTGGATAGTGCTTACCCAAGTGATCGTTCATGGACGCTGGCCTTGCTAGTCGTTGGCCTGTGTTTGGGCTGCTTCAATGCTTGGCATTGGGTGCAAAAAGAAGACAAAGACATTCACCAACCTGAGGACAACGATAATGTTAATTGATTTTGGTGACAACTTTTGGGGTGGTGTTGCCTATGCCGTGTTTGTTGGCATGCTATTAGGGGTTTTTTATTTTGCTGGGTTGTGGTGGACAGTACGCCGACTGGGTTCTAGTCGCGTGGTCGCACCTTTATTCTTGTTCAGTATGCTGTTTCGCATCAGCGTCGTGATGGTTAGTTTTTATGTGTTTCTGGGCAATGACTGGCAAAAATTACTGTTAGGTTTACTTGGCTTCATAATCTTGCGTTTGTTCGCGACGCGACTGGTTCGTTTGAAAGACAACCCAGTCATTATCAAGCCGATTCATACCCTTAAAGAAAAACATTCTCAAGCAGAAGAGCGCTAATGAACCTGACACCAGATCTAATTATTTATTGGCAATTGGGCTTTTTAAAGCTCAATGCCACCATTGTGTTTACTTGGTTGGTAATGTTAGTGCTGGTGGTTGGATCGATTCTGATCACTCGAAACTTATCTAACAATTTGCAGCGCTCCCGCTGGCAAAATGCCCTAGAAGTGGTGGTGATCACCATTAACAAACAAATTGAAGAAGTAGGTTTAAGCCAACCACAAAAATACATCGGTTTTCTGGGAACCTTATTTTTGTTTATCGCCGTGTCTGCTCTTGGCACCATTATTCCTGGTTTTGAACCACCGACAGGTTCGCTTTCCACTACGGCGGCGTTAGCTCTGTGTGTGTTAGTTGCTGTGCCGCTGTTTGGTATTCAGGAAACTGGCTTGGGCGGATATCTGTCTTCCTATACTCAGCCGACTATTATTATGCTGCCGTTCAATATTATTAGCGAAGTGTCGCGGACCTTAGCACTGGCTGTGCGACTATTCGGTAACATGATGAGTGGCGCGATGATCATCGCGATACTGCTCACCATTACCCCGTTCTTATTTCCGATTGTGATGACAGTGCTTGGTTTGCTTACTGGCATTGTTCAGGCTTATATCTTTTTCATTCTAGCCACTGTCTACATCGCAGCGGCTACAAGCTCCTCAAAAACAGAAGTCCAAAGCACTGAGACAAGTTAGCTTTGAGCTTTAATTTTAACTTTTTATTTGATTAAACCTTATGAACATTTACGGAGTAACTATGGACAGCATGACAATGATTGCAATGGTTTCTATCATTACGGCAGGACTAACGATTGCCATCGGTGTTTTAGGGCCTTCACTTGGGGAAGGTAAGGCGGTGGCGACGGCGTTAACGTCATTGGCTCAGCAACCTGATGCCTCTGCGACGATTACGCGAACCCTGTTTGTGGGTTTGGCTATGATCGAATCCACCGCGATTTATTGTTTTGTGGTCTCGATGATTTTGTTGTTTGCTAATCCTTTTTGGAATCATGTCATAGCCCAAACTGCAGGCCAATAAATCATGCTAATCGATTGGTTCACCATCATTGCGCAACTGATTAATTTTCTGGTCCTAGTTTGGTTGCTGAAACACTTCTTGTATCGTCCTATTTTGAACACGATTGACGCTCGTGAAAAACGCATTGCTGATGAGCTAGCCGACGCTGATAGCAAAAGAGCCGAGGCTGATCAGCAGCGCGAGGAATTCCAACAAAAGAACACGGAATTCGACCAACAACGTACTGCGAAGATGAACATAGTAGGCGAAGAAGCGAAAACCGAGCGAGCACGTTTGTTGGAATCGGTTCGACAAGAGTCTGACGCGCTGCGCAGTAAATTGGAATTGGCGCTTAAAAACGAACAACTGAGCTTGAAAGATTCCCTAAGCCAGCGAGCACGAGAAGAAGTGTTTGCCATCGTCCGTAAAGCGCTTAGTGATATGGCTGGCACCAGTTTGGAAGCCAGTATTGCAGATGTTTTTGTGAAGCGTTTAGATGCATTAGCGGACGCTGAAAAGGCCAATTTGCAAGCGGCTTTTCAAGATTCGACCGAAGCATTAATCGTGCATACGGCGTTTGATTTGCCTAAAAAACAAATTACCCAGATTACCAAGGCGTTACATGGCTTATTGGGCGATGGTGTTGTGATTGAATTTGCCACGGATGCTAATTTGATCAGCGGGATTGAGATCGATTCCCACGGTCAGAAAATTGGTTGGAGCATCGCTGATTACCTGACTACGCTGACTAAGCGAGTCAATGACGTGATGCTGTCTCATAATGCTGTTCAAGACGAAAGCCCTGAGCTTGAGAAAAGCCAAGAGCAGGCTTCATGATGTCGATGTTTGACGGGTTATTTGCTGATTTAAAACAGGCTCGGGAATCGTTCGAACCCGCTTTGTCACCACGGGAAATCGGTAAGATTACCAGTGTGGCCACGGGGATTGCCAAGGTATCTGGCTTGCCTAATGTTGGCTACGACGAGTTATTGCTTTTTCCCGGTGATATTTATGGCATCGCGTTTAATGTCGATGAAGACGAAATTGGCGTGGTATTGCTTGGCGAGTACTGGCATTTGCAAGCTGGTGATGAAGTCGAACGACTTGGTCACGTGGTCGATGTGCCGGTTGGCGATGGCTTGGTTGGTCGCATTATCAATCCAATCGGTAAACCTTTGGATGGCAAGGGCAATCTGGCGACTACCGAGCGCTTACCAATCGAACGACCTTCGCCAGCCATTATGAATCGAGCTGGCGTGAGTGTGCCGTTGCAAACGGGCATTAAGGTAATTGATGCCTTGATACCAGTCGGGCGTGGGCAGCGAGAATTGATTCTTGGTGACCGACAAACTGGCAAGACGGCGATTGCCATGGACACGATTCTCAATCAGCGCGGCAAAAACGTCTTGTGTGTCTATTGTGCTATTGGTCAACGCGCGTCTGGAGTTGCCAAGGTTATTGCCACTTTGCGCGAACAAGGTGCGATGGAATACACAGTCGTGGTTGTGACAGAAGGCAACGAGCCACCGGGCTTAGCCTATGTTGCGCCTTATGCGGCGACCAGTATCGCGGAATACTTTATGGAACAGGGTCGTGATGTGCTGATTGTCTACGATGATTTGACGCACCATGCTCGAGCTTATCGTGAATTGTCTTTGTTGTTGCGTCGTCCACCAGGACGAGAAGCCTTCCCCGGCGACATTTTTTATATTCATTCGCGTTTGTTAGAAAGAGCGACGCATCTGAGCAAGGAACTCGGCGGCGGTTCATTGACGGCGTTGCCAATTATTGAAACCGAAGCGCAGGATATTTCGGCGTACATTCCGACCAATCTTATCTCCATTACCGATGGGCAAATTTACCTTTCGCCGGCCTTATTTGAACTGGGTATTTTGCCTGCGGTTGATGTGGGAAAATCTGTGTCTCGTGTGGGTGGTAAAGCACAAAGAGCAGCGTATCGTGGTGTCACTGTGGATCTTAAATTGGCTTATGCGCAATTTGAAGAATTGGAAACCTTCGCGCGTTTTGGCGCTCGATTAGACGATGATACGCTGAAAATTATTGAACATGGTCGACGCATCCGAGCTTGCTTGAAGCAGCCAGAATTCTCGCCGGTGTCCATGGCGGAACAAATCGCCGTTTTAGTTGCTTTGACCGCAGATTTGTTTGATGACATTGACTTAGACAATATGCCCGCCGCGGAGCAAGCCGTTCGGGATGCTGCTGCGAATATCACCGATGATATTGCAGAGCGTTTAGAAAGTACTAATAAATTAAGTAAAGAAGATAAAGCGGTGATTCTGGAGCTAGCGCGCGAAGCACTTGAAGCCTTCAGCACCGACACAGATTCAGGTGCGCCAGCATGACAGACAGTATCGCCAGTTTGCGTCACAAAATTACCAGCGCCCAAGACTTAGAATCTGTAGTGCGTAGTATGAAAACCATCGCGTCTTCGAGCATTGGTCAATATGAAAAAGCTGTACATTCGCTGGATGATTATTATCGAAACGTACAATTGGGAATGTCGGCGTGTTTGTCGCAAACTGCACAATTAGAACAGCCTGCGGTGATAGTTAATCGATCTCAGAAATATGCACCCGCCATCGGCGTGATTGTGTTTGGTTCGGATCAAGGTCTAGTCGGACAGTTTAATGAAGTGATGGTCGAGTTTGTGGTCGACTCCTTGGCAAAATTATCGGGCAATAAAATGGTCTGGGCAGCTGGGGAGAGAGTTGAGTCTCGCTTGTTAGATACGGATTTAAAGACCGAAGAAAGCTTTGAATTACCCCATTCGATCAACACCATTACGGCATTAGTAGGGGAAATTTTAATCGAACTGGAGGCAAAACGTGATCAGGGTCTGATTGATCAAGTGTTTTTGTTTCACCATAAACTAGAAGCTAATTCGATTTCTCGACCCGTGAATCAGCAGCTTCTGCCTTTGGACGAAGCTTGGCAGCGAGAGCTGATTGCTATTGATTGGCCAAGTAATAACCTTGTTGAAGTGATGCCAGATCAGGATCAAACACGCCGCGCTTTTGTACGTGAATATCTGTTTGTCAGTCTTTTTCGAGCCTGTGCGGAATCGCTTGCCAGTGAGAACGCCAGTCGACTTGCTGCCATGCAGCGAGCCGAAAAGAACATTGATGAGATACAAGAAAACCTCAATAAAACCTTTCATCGTCTGCGTCAGAGTGACATCGATGAAGAGTTATCCGATGTCCTCTCTGGATTTAATGCGTTAAATTAGAATCTAGATCATGATTTCAGTGAATAAATCGTAGGTTGCACTTTAATAGAGAGTAGTGTGTTCGCTAGCGCACAGAACTTTGAGTAGCAAAACGATAGAAATGTCTTGAGATCATTGCACGATTACTGTGCTTGCCAATACTTTGTTAAAAATAGACTCAAAATGCTCATTTATAACCAATAAACTCTGCTTTTTCGTCTATTTTTGCCTCGTCTTGGCTTCGCTCGCGACTTCGTGAAACGGTCTCATTCTATCGCTTTGTTGCGACCTGATTTTCACTTGAAAAATACTTAAGAATTATCCTATGCATGATGCAATCGATACGACTTTTTCGCCGTTACAAAATCATCTTCTAGCCGCGCTTCCTGAGGAAGTTCAAGTTCGAATCTTTCCTTTTCTTGAGTTGGAAAAACTGGAATTAGGGCAGGTGATGTACGAAGCGGGCGACAAATTGGCTTATGTACACTTTCCTGTTGATGCCATTGTATCTTTGCTTTACGTGATGGAAAGTGGTGCGTCTGCCGAAATTTCCGTAGTTGGCAATGAAGGTTTAATTGGCGTTGCCTTGTTTATGGGCGGCGAAAGTACGTCCAGCCGAGCCGTGGTGCAAAGTGCGGGACATGCGTATCGCCTAAAAGGCAGCATGCTAACGGAAGAGTTTAATCGACACGGTAAGCTACTGGAGTTGATGCTGCGTTATACGCAATCCTTGATCACGCAAATGGCGCAAACCGCTGTATGCAATCGGCACCATTCTATCGACCAACAATTATGCCGCTGGTTGTTATTGTCTTTAGATCGTTTGCCCGATAACCATCTCACCATGACCCAAGAATTGATTGCCAACATGTTAGGCGTACGCCGTGAAGGCGTCACCGAAGCCGCTGGCAAATTACAAAAGCTCGGCGTGATCGATTATCACCGAGGTCATATCACCGTGTTAGACAGATCAAAACTCGAAGAATTGAGCTGCGAATGTTACGCCGTCGTGAAGACAGAGACTGATCGTTTATTGCCCTATGTGTTGCCGAAAAAGTCAGCCTGATTCACTCATTTGAAATGATGTTTTAGTGTGATGACATCATTCATTGACGAGCTTCTGTGAGCTGATTGTTTGTTTGCTGGTTTGAGCGCCGCATAGGCTTCAGTAATTTTTTTGAATATTGGCTCGCAATTTGATTGCTCAGAAATATCTGGATGATATTTATGGGCAAGTTTGCGATAAGACTCTCTGATTTCTCTTGTCGATGCGGTGAGTTCTACTTCTAGCGTTTTGTAATAATCATTGAATTGCATGGTCAGTCTCCGATCAAAATAGATGAATAAAAAGTACAGAGTCGTTCATTCTGAGCTGTGCGAATCTATCCATTTTCCTTAATGAGATGCAGAAAACTCGATTGTCGCTTCCGTTTCTGAAAAATGGCGTTCTGTTTGTTTCATCAGCAGGGCCAGTTGTTTAAAGACGGCAGGCAAGCGATAGGGCAAATCTTCTGCAATTAATCCTGTTCCAAAGTTGTTTGCTGCTGCACCGTGCAACCAAACGGCCGCTGCGGCGGCGAGAAAAGGTTCCATGCCTTGTGTAAGTAGACCGAGCGCTATGCCTGCCAACACATCGCCAGATCCTGCGGTTGCCAAAGTTGATGGCGCATTAGCATTGATGATGGCTCGTCCATCTGGGGCGGCGATGACGGTATCATTGCCTTTCAGTATGACGATGGCACCGCTTGCTTTAGCTGCAGCACGAGCGCGAGATAGCTTGTCATTACACGGAGAATCAACCACGCCTTTGAATAAACGACTGAATTCGCCTTCATGTGGTGTCAGCACGCATGGGCCGGTGATCGCATCAAAAAGATCGGTTGGCGTATGTTGGAATGAAGTAAGCGCATCGGCATCGAGAACGGTTGCCTGTCCAGACTTCAGCATGGTCAAAACTCGTGTTTGGGTGTCGGGGCCAACACCTGCGCCGGGACCAATCAGTAATCCCGTAATGCGTTTATCATCAAGCAGTATAGCCAAGCCTTGATGTCGATGAATTGGCTTGACCATGATGCTGGTCAGTGTTGCAGCATACACAGATAGAGCGAGGTAACTGTGGCTCATGTCTACCGCGACCGTCGTCAGTCCAGCGCCGACACGAGCCGCAGACAAAGCCGCCATACGAGCCGCGCCAGTAGTTGGCCAGCCGCCCCAAACCAGCGCATGTCCTCGGTTGTATTTGTTACTGTGTTGATTTAATAATGGCAGATCGTCAGCCCATAAGGCGGGGTGATTCTCAAAAGTATCAGGGGGAATGCTGGCAAACACGGAAGCGGGTGTTCCTATATCGGCGACGACCAGTTCACCGCATAAGCTTTTCCCAGGTTGTAACAGATGGCCGGGCTTTTTACGAAAGCAGGTTAGAGTGAGGGCGCAAGGTACCGCGCCCATATTTTCGCCAGTGTCGCCCATTAACCCGCTTGGAACATCAACCGCGATGATGGTCAACTTTCTAGCCGCTGCAGCAGCAAGGGTCTCGGCTGCCGCGCCTTCTAGGGGACGAGTTAGACCCGCGCCAAATATCGCATCGACAATCAATTCCGCGCCGTTTAGTGCAGCAGGCGTGAGCGTTTCAACGGGGCCATTCCAAAGAGAAGCATGATGTGCTGCAGAGCCACGAAGCTGATCACGAGTGCCGAGTAACGCGACGCGCACTGGCCAGTTTGCTTCAGCCAAACGCCGAGCGGTGACAAAACCATCACCGCCATTGTTGCCGGGACCGCAAAGTACCAATACCGGCCGCAAGCTCCAGCGATTCATAATCGCGTCTGCCACAGGACGGCCAGCATTTTCCATTAGAGTGATTGCATTGATGCCATAGGCAATAGTTAATCGGTCAGCTTCGGTCATTTGAACTGTACTGAGAAGGGCATGTGGCAGCCGATCAGATTGCCCGCGTTGTGAGTCAAACCCAGATTCCCAGTGGCTTGGTTGAGGAATCGTTAATGGTTTCATTGTGGTGCCACTAGATTGGCTTTTGGCGCCCGAGCCCAATAACCAGTTAGCCCGTAATGCTCGTACATTTCCGCTTCTTGGTGTCGATTAATCTGCTCGGTTGAGTCATATTCTGGCGAGTCTTTGACCAATTGGCGAGTCAGATCGATAGTGAGAGATTCGTCCAGCCAATCAATGTCTTTGATCCATTCTGGTGAGATCAGTACTTGATGTCCTCCCCACCAATTGCTGGTGTTGATTACCAAATAGCGCACAGCCCAGGTGTTTTCTTCTACTAATATTTCGGCAATATGACCAATGTCGCCATCTTTCGCGTTAACGTGATAGTCAATGATGGCTTGGCAACTACGTAAATTAGGGTCTTTGTTTTGATGGTTTTCTTGGTTTGTTGACTTATTGGTGGCTAGATGTTCTTGGTTTACTGTTTCGTAAACGGCTTGATGAGCCACTTCTGCCTTGTGGATCTCTTCGTCTCCATTTAGCGAGTCGATATAGCCTGGATACATCAAATAAGGGTACATGCCTCCGGCCCATAATCCCGTGCCTCCCCAATAATTTGGATAGCCATAAAACCCCAGATAATCCATTTCATGCTGGCGCGAAACAGGTTGGTCTGTGTCAATGTTTGGGCTGTTTTTTACTTGGTCTGTGGTAATTAACACCGGAAGGATATGCTCCCAGCGGTTGGGTTTTTGAATAGAAATCGGAGAGATAAGAACTTTACGATGCATCAGCCAAAGACCTGTTTCCACTACGAAATAGCGGACCACCCACGTTAAGTCATCAAACAAAACGTCCTTTACCATACCCACATGACCGTCGCTGGCAGCAATGGTGTATTTTTCTAAATCGTTCATGCTGCGTAGCATAAGAAGTTATCCCTTTAAATTAGGTAGCTTGTAATAAAGAATCCCTCGGCGTTAACCGAGGGAAGGGTGTTAGTACTTAGCTGTTAATGGACTAACTCAGCTCGATGCGAAATCAATAACCACTCGTGACGGAACATCACCATTTTCCAGACGCTTAAAAACATCGTTAATGGCAGACAATGGCTGTAGTTCAATGTCAGCTTTTACTTTGCCTTCAGCTGCAAAGGCTAATGCTTCGGCCATATCTTGGCGTGTTCCTACAAACGAGCCGCGAATGGTGACGCAGTTAGCAACTACGTCGAATAACGGCACTGGGAATTCACCCGGTGGTAAACCAACCAATACACAAATGCCACGTTTACGTGTCATGGCAACCCCTTGATTGAAAGCAATCAGCGAAGGTGCGGTGATTAATACGCCATGACCACCGCCGCCTGTTGCCTTGATTACGGCTTCAATCGCGCCTTCTTGTTTGGCATTGACCACTGCGTCGGCACCGAGTCGCGTCGCGTGATCGAGCTTTTTGTCGTCGATATCAACCGCACAGACATGCAAACCCATGGCTTTAGCGTATTGAACCGCCAAATGCCCAAGGCCACCGATACCGGAAATAACCACCCAATCGCCTGGATGCGCTTTGGTTTCTTTAAGGCCTTTGTAAGTGGTAATGCCCGCGCAGATCAGCGGAGCGGCTTCTGTGGCAGATAAGCCTGCAGGAATGTGAGCCACGTAATTTGGGTTAGCGAGTATGTATTCAGCGAAACCGCCGTTTTTGGTGTAGCCGCCGAACTCGGCTTCGCCACACACGGTTTCCCAAGCGGCAAGACAATGCTCACAGTGACCACAGGCAGAATAGAGCCAAGGCACACCGACACGATCGCCTTCTTTTACCGCGGTAACGCCTTCACCTAGTGCCACCACAATACCGATGCCTTCATGACCGGGAATGAACGGAAGAGAGGGTTTTACCGGCCAGTCGCCTGCTTCAGCGTGCAAATCGGTGTGACAAACCCCGCAGGCTTCAGTTTTAACAAGAATCTGTCCTGGACCTGGAGTCGGAATGTCCATTTCTTTAAGAACGAGGCCTTCGCCGAATTGTTCGACGACAGCCGCTTGCATTTTTTTAGTCATAACAGGTTCCTATTGAGTTAATGTGCTAAATAAAGAGAGTGTGAATAGGCTCTCTTTAGCGAAGATTCTTTTAGGATGACGCCTTACCCAAACTACGCACGGATTCGATCATTTTGATCAGTACGTCCTGAGCATCACCAAATACCATGTTGCAATTGGGTGAGTAGAACAGGGCATTGACGATGCCCGAATAACCTTTGCCTTGGCCTCGCTTGATGACATAAACCTGTTTGGCTTTGTCAGCGTTGAGGATCGGCATACCGAAAATGGGTGAGGATTTATCCGTACGTGCTGCAGGGTTGACCACATCATTGGCGCCAATTACTAGCACCACATCCGTTGTGGCGAATTCTTCATTGATGTCATCGAGTTGGAAAATAAGATCGTAAGGAACGCCAGCTTCGGCCAATAACACGTCCATTTGCCCCGGCATACGGCCAGCAACGGGATGAATGGCAAACTTGACGGAGACTTTAGCGGCTTGGAGTAATTTGACAAATTCGTAGAGCTTTTGTTGTGCTTGAGCAGCAGCAAGACCGTAGCCCGGCACTATGATAACGCTTGATGCATAGCGCATTTCAATGCCAGCATCTGACGCTGCGGTTTCTCGCTCGGTTCCTTTTATCGCGCCATGTTTGGCCTTAACAATGTCACCGAAATTGGTAAACAACACATTAGCGACGGATCGGTTCATGGCTTTTGCCATTAGCAAGGTTAGTAATAGGCCAGCGGCGCCAACCACCATGCCGGCAATCATCAAAGCCGGATTGCCTAAAACGAAGCCTTCAAGACCCACTGCCAGACCAGTGAAGGCGTTGTAGATAGAGATCACCACGGGCATGTCTGCACCGCCAATTGGCAAGGTCATTAATATGCCGAATATCAGAGCAATGGCGAAGAAGATGTAAGTCCAGCTTGAAATGGATAGAAGCGGATTAACGCCACTCAGTGTGACAAAGACGATCCAGCCTGCCACAGCGATGGCAGCAAGAAAGACCACTCCATTGATGATTTGTTGGCTCTTTATTCTTAATGGCTTATTGATTACGCCTTGCAGTTTTGCCCAGGCAATCACAGAGCCGGACATAGAAATGGCACCGATTAATGCACCAAGTAAGGTAACAATCAATTGACTAGCGTCATGGGCGTTATTGCCAAATAACTCCACTGCGGCGATGGCACCTGCTGCACCACCGCCCATACCGTTATAAATGGCGACCATTTGCGGCATAGCCGTCATGGCGACCTTACGTCCGGCAAGCCATGCGCCGACACCGCCAATTGCAAGGGCCAGCAAGGCGAGGGTGATATTCATTAGTAGATAAGGCTTTACGCTGTCATCAATGTTCAAAACGTAGAGAAAGCTTGCCAACACAGCGGCGACCATGCCGATGCCAGCCAAACGAATGCCAGACGCGGCGGTGGCTGGTGAGGACATGCGTTTGAGACCAAAGAGAAAAAGAAAAGCGGCCACAAGGTTGGCAGCGCCGATAGTCAGTTGCGCTAAAAGAGTGAGCATGATTGTGTCCTTAGTGTTTCTTTTTCGAAGCGTGGCTGCGATGTGGTTTGCTGGCTGGTTCACTGCTCTTAAACATCGCCAGCATCCGATCTGTCACCGCGTAGCCTCCTGCAGCATTGCCGGCGCCTAGCAGAACAGCAAAAAAGCCAATAACTTGTTCCTGCGTCGTGCTGGCGTTAATGAGTGTGTAAAGCCCACCAACGACCACAATGCCATGTATGAAATTGGAACCGGACATCAGCGGTGTATGCAAAATAGCTGGCACATTGCCGATGATGACCCAGCCTGCGAATCCTGCCAGCATGAATATGTACAGGGCGACAAAGCCCGTAATCGTGAAATCAAAACTCATCACTCACTTCCTATGCTATTCAAACCGTTTTTGCGGTTTGGTTGTCTAGTTTGGTTATCGGTTTTTTTAGGTTATTTAGATTGAGATTTTGCTTTGGCTTTTTTATCTGTTTTATCTGTTTTAGTTGCGTCGCAAAGCTTGCCATCGTGGGTCAGAGCAGTATCGGCAAGCACTTCGTCTTCCCAGTCGATGGTGACTATGTTGTTCTTCATCATTAGGGCGAGCAGGTTGAACAGGTTCTTGGCGTAAAGCTCGCTGGCATCCGCTGCGAGCATGGATGGCACGTTTAATGGAGCGATTATCGTGACGCCATCAATATGAGTCGTTTCGCCGGGTGTTGATGCTTCACAATTACCGCCGCCATCAGCAGATAAATCGACAATCACTGAGCCGCGTTTCATGCCAGAGACTTGTGCTTTGCTAATTAGTTTAGGAGACGCTTTGCCAGGAATAGCGGCTGTGGTGATGATCAAATCGGCTGCTTGAATGTGTTTTGTTAGGGCTTTATTGACGGTGATTTTTTCTTCGGGCGTGAGTTCGCGGGCATAACCGCCTTTGCCAGTGGCATCAACGCCTGTGTCGACAAAGGTCGCTGCTAGAGATAATGCTTGTTCTTTGGTTTCTGGGCGAACATCGTAGCCTTCAACAACCGCGCCAAGTCGTTGCGCTGTAGCGATGGCTTCGAGTCCAGCGACACCAAGGCCCATCACTAAGACTTTGGCTGGGCCAATGACGCCTGCCGCCGAGGTGATTTTAGGTAGCACCTTAGTCATATTGCTCATACCAAGGGCGACCGCATAATACCCCGCTAAAGCCGATTGACTTGATAACGCGTCCATTGACTGAGCACGAGAAACACGTGGAATGCGTTCCATGGCAAAACAGGTAATCTTTTTTGTGAGCAGGCATTGAACAAACTCAGGTTCATTCGCCGCATAAACGAAACAAATCAATATTGCGCCCGGTTTCATGGCGTTAATGACCGACATAGCGGGCGGCTGAACCGCTAACACCACATCTGCGTCTTCGACCAAGGCATGGCGGTCATCCATGAAAATGACGTCTTGATAGGCGGAATCTGACAGCTTAGCCGCATCGCCAGCGCCCGATTGCATATGCAACCGAGCGCCAAGTTTGATTAACTTAGCGGTGAGTGATGGCACCAAGGAAACGCGTCTTTCATGGGGATGCGTTTCTTTTAAAATGGCAAGGTTCACATACATGACGAGATCCTTATTCTGGCGCGTCGAGAGTGGCTAGGCGTACCAGTTTTTTGTTAACGAATTCCTGAATCCCCATGTTGCCGAGTTCACGCCCGTAACCCGAATTCTTAATACCACCGAAAGGTAATTCTGCATCCGTCCAGTCGATGTTGTTGATGAACATCATGCCGGTTTCAACTTGGCTGGCGACACGTTTGCCACGTTCGATGTCTTTGGTGTAAACCGAACCGCCAAGACCGAAGTCAGAGTCGTTTGCCAGCGCAATCGCTTCGTTTTCGTTTTTCACGCGGAAAAACATCGCAACTGGGCCAAAGAATTCATCACGGTATGCTGGGTTGTCTGGTGTGATATCGGTGAGAATAGTGGGCTGCATGAAAGCGCCTTTTTGATCGAAGCGTTGGCCACCGATCAGTACTTTTGCACCATGCTCGACTGCGGCATCCACTTGCTTGAGCAAACCGATTAACGCGGATTCAGTAGACAAAGGGCCAAGGGTGGTTTTGGGGTCCATTGGGTCGCCAGGTTTGAGTGCGCTAAGTGCAGCCTGAAATTTATCCAGAAATTTGTCGGCTAATTCTTCGATAACGATAAAGCGTTTTGCTGCGCAACAGGTTTGGCCTGCGTTGTACATGCGCCCCCATACTGCCCATTTGACGGCTTTTTCTAGATCGGCATCTTCAAGGACGATAAACGCATCACTGCCACCTAATTCCATGGACGATACTTTAAGGTGATGGCCTGCGCTAGAAGCAACCGCGCTGCCAGCTGGGACGCTGCCAGTTAGCGCGACGCCTTTTATACGAGGATCACCAATTAGATTGTTGGCTTGTTCGTGAGAGATAAATAAATTGGTATACAAGCCTGCAGGAGCGCCAGCTTCTGTCAATAATTCATCAAAGGCAACGGCGCATTGTGGTACGCAGGCCGCATGTTTGATCAAGATGACGTTGCCAGCCATGAGATGCGGGCCAGCGACTCGCGCTAATTGATAGTAAGGAAAGTTCCAAGGTTCAACACAAAGGATCAAGCCAATCGGGCTGCTTTCCATGTGCGCTTCGCCACGAGTTGGGTCGAGTTTGACTGGGGCAAGAAAGCGTTCTGCGTTTTCTGCGTAATACGCCATGATTCGGGCGCTGAATTCGACCTCGCCACGGGCTTCGTCGATTCGTTTACCCATCTCAAGTGTTGCTTTTTTGGCGAATTCATCCGCACGGGCATGCAGTATCTCTCCCGCTTTGGCGATGATAACGGCACGCTCGGCGTAGCTTTTATTACGCCAGATTTGATAACACTCAGCGGCGGTTGCCATTTTATCTTCAAGTTCTTTATCGCTGATATTCTCAAAGGATTTTTGAATCTTGCCATCGTAAGGGTTAACACTTTGGTAATTCATGGTGAAGCATTCCTTATGTTTGATTTAGTCAGCTGATGCTGGTGGTCAAATGATTTGTTGCTAGAGCCTATTCTTCTTAATTTATTTCGTCAGTGCGTTTGCGTACACAGTGCATTTATATGCACTGTGTTTTTTATAGAGTGGGTTATTGTGTAAATATTTTAGGGGGAATATTTTAATGCTCTATTAGTTATTAATATTTTTTATTAATTTAATTTTTATGAGGTGTTTTCTATCGGATGATTTTTTCTTTGTGTGTTGGCGTACATACAGGGGGTAAAAAATTGATGTAAATTGATTGAGTTGTATTTAATTTTTTAAAAAGAGATTTTTAATAATTAAAGGATGTGCCTGAGTTTTAGTTCGAAGTTCGACAGTTTTTAATTGTTTTTATTTCAACACCCTCATAGCTCATCAGAGCATGCTTAAGGGATTTAAGAGGACATAATTTATGAGTCAAATTATGAAAGGATTGTTTTGTTCATCGTGTCGTCATGTGCTGAAAAGCTCATCTGTGGTGGCGGTAGTTGTCTTACTGACAGCCTGTTCGAATAATCCACAGCCCAAGATGTACGGCGCTTTACAAGCCGCAGAAACGGCCATTGCCGATGCAGATAGGAATGGCGTTAACGGTTATCCATCACCTGAACTAGTTGAAGCACGAAATAAGCTACAGCAAGCACGGGCAGCAATAGAAATGGAGCAAATGCCTTTAGCCGTTTACTTAGCGCAAGAGTCTCAAGTAGATGCCGAGTTAGCATCCGCTAAAGCGACCTTGATTAAAGAGCAACAGGTGAATGATGAAATAAAAGAGGGCATTGAGGTCTTGAAACAAGAAATGGATCGCAATATGGGAGCGGGCTCATGAGTGCATTAAATATTCGATTTTATCAAGTGGCTGGTATGGCATCCTTGCTTGTACTGTCTGGTTGTTCTGCGCCAGCATCTAAGCCAGAGGGCGCGGATAACGTACGTGCCAAGTTAATTCATTTGCAAATAGATTCTCAGCTGACTCAATCTGCGCCGTTAGAATTTAACGACGCTGAACAAGCATTGCTGTCTGCAGAACAGCCAAGAAAGGATGAAGTGCTAGGTCGTCATCTTGTAATGGTTGCAGATCGTAAGGTCGATATTGCTGAAGCACGGGCAAAAAGTCGCCTGTTGGTTTTAGAACGCAAGCAGCTTAGTCAGCAGCGTAACGAGGCCAAATTAGCAGCAAGGAACCGGGAATTGGGCGTGGCGCGTAATGATGCAATGCAGTCTAAAGCCGATGCGGAAAAGCTGCGTATGGAAGCCAATGCAGAGCACAATCGTAGTCAAGAATTTCAGCGACAACTTGGAATGCTAAATGCAAAAGCGACCAATCGCGGCATGATCATGACGTTAGGGGATTTGTCTTTCGCTACGGGCAAAGCTCAGTTGCAACCGAGTGTGCTGGTTGATCTCGATAAGTTAGTTGTATTCCTCAATAAGTATGAAGATCGCAGCATTGTGATAGAGGGTAACACCGACAGCGTTGGCAGCGAGGCGCTTAATCTTAAATTGTCCCAACATAGAGCTTCAGCAGTCAGAGATTATTTAGTTGGCAAAGGCATTAATTCTGGTCGTTTAACTGTGGTAGCGAATGGTGAGGGTAATCCATTAGATACCAATGATTCTAAAATTGGGCGTCAGCATAATCGTCGAGTAGATATTGTCATTTCGAATACCGAAATGTCTAGACCTGCTGCTATTCTAAATGGTTTAACTATTAATTCAGTGGAATTTCCAGCGGATATATTAAAAGAAAATAAAGAATAGTAATTTCAAAGGTAAGCATCTTGATAATGGAAATTATTGTCAAGGTGCTTTTTTGTTATCTAATAAAAATGTGACCACCATCAGTTTTTCAGAATGTTTTAATTGCCTTTTTAATTTAATAAAAGCATGGTTTGTATCGTGTTTTTGAATGTTCAATTTGTGGTTTTTATTTTTTAAAAAAGTACCCGTATTTTCACAGGATGTTAATGATGACATTTAAATTTCCAACAGCTTATACCATTTTGTTTTTGCTGATTGCCTTGGTGGCAGCAGGTACTTGGGTTGTGCCCGCAGGCCAATACGAACGTGTTGAAAATGTAACGCTAGGTAAGGAAGTGCCTGTACCGGGTACGTATCAGCAAGTGGACTCTGACCCACAAGGTGTGGTGGATGTTTTCCTTGCGCCTATTGCGGGTTTTTATAATCCAGACAGTTACGAAGCTGCCGCCATTGATGTGGCTTTGTTCGTGTTAATTATTGGTGGATTTCTAGGTGTCGTCACCAAAACAGGCGCGATTGATACGGGGATTTCACGCGCAATGGTGAAGCTGAAAGGCCATGAAAAATGGATGATTCCGATTCTGATGGCGCTGTTTGCTATCGGCGGCAGCACCTATGGAATGGCGGAAGAATCGCTGGCATTTTATGCCTTGTTGATTCCAGTGATGATCGCCGCAGGTTACGACTCTGTAGTGGTGGTGGGCATTATTTTGTTGGGTGCTGGCATAGGAACGCTTGGTTCCACCATTAATCCGTTTGCGACCGTTATCGCCGCTAATGCTGCCGATATTCCCTTCACGCAAGGCATGGTTTTACGCTTCTTTATTTTACTAACGGGATGGTTAGCATGTGTCGTGTATGTGATGCGCTATGCGGCAAAAATTAAACAAAACCCAGAATTGTCTATTGTGGCGGATCATAAAGCGGACATCGAAGCGCAATTTTGTAAAAAAGTTCATACCGATGGCGAGGCTATGCTGACGCTGAATCAGAAGTTTGTCTTGGTGGTTTTTGCTTTAACCTTTGCGGTGATGATTTGGGGGGTGTCGAGCCAAGGCTGGTGGATGGCAAAAATGGGCGCGCTCTTTATTGCTTCGTCTGTGCTGATCGGTTTTGTTACTTGGATGGGTGAAAAAACCTTCACGGAAGTCTTTATTAATGGCGCACGAGATCTATTAGGTGTCGCCATCATCATTGGTATTGCTCGTGGCATAGTCGTCATCATGGACGCAGGTCACATGACAGATACCATTTTGCATTTGGGCGAACAAAGCCTAAGCGGTTTGTCGAATGTGATGTTTATCAACGTGATGTTTGGTATTGAAGTGTTGATGTCATTCTTTGTTCCTTCTTCGTCTGGTTTGGCGGTGTTAACTATGCCGATCATGGCGCCGCTGGCTGATTTCTCTGGCGTGGGCCGAGAATTGGTAGTGACGGCGTACCAGTCTGCCAATGGTTTAGTGAATTTATTTAATCCTACTTTTGCTGTGGTGATGGGTGGGCTTGCTATTGCGAAAGTCCCTTATGAAAGATGGCTGCGCTTCATTTGGCCGCTGCTGTTAATCCTTTGTCTCATCATTATGGGCTCTCTCAGTGTTATCGCATTAATTGAATAAGCCGTTACGTATTCGGCTATGTGAATCAATACATAAAAACTAAATAAAGCACGTTTTCACCTATCAATAGTCGTGAGACGTTCTCATTAGTGCGTTCTCACTAAAAGGAAAAAAGCTATGATCGAATTTGGCGTTCACTCCGAAGTTGGCAAACTGCGTAAAGTTATCGTTTGCCGTCCGGGTCTTGCTCATTCTCGCCTTACTCCCGGCAATGCCGCGCAATTGCTGTACGACGATGTGTTATGGGTTCAGCAGGCACGTACCGACCACATGGACTTTTGCATGAAAATGGAAAGTCGTGGTGTAAAAGTGCTGGAGTTTGGTCAATTACTAGAAGAAACCGTGCGTGATAAAGGCGCTCGAAATTGGATTCTTGACCGCCGCATTAGCGAAAATCAAGTGGGCGTTGGCATGTTAAATGAGTTGCGCAGCTGGCTTGATGATATGTCTGCCGAGCAATTAGCCATTTACTTGATTGGCGGGATTTCCGTTCATGAATTGCCTTTTAAACCTCATGGCATGTTTGGTAATTATCTCGGTGGTGATGGTTTTGTTATTCCGCCATTACCTAATACTCAGTTCCCTCGTGATAACAGCAGTTGGATTTATAACGGTGTTACCGTGAACCCGATGTTTTGGCCAGCACGTCGACCAGAAACTTTGTTGGTTACGGCGGTGTATCGTTTTCATCCCGAATTTGCGCCAGCCTTTAATAATGGCGATTTCAAAATCTGGTGGGGCGATCCAGATCAGGATCATGGCCCAGCTACCGCGGAAGGCGGCGATGTCATGGCGTGGGGCAATGGCAGCGTGTTAATCGGTATGGGCGAACGTACTTCACCCCAAGCTGTTGGACAAATTGCTAAACGATTGTTTGAGCAGGGCGCAGCAACCCGCGTGATTGCCTGCCAAATGCCGCGTTCTCGATCTGCTATGCACCTTGATACTGTGTTCAGTCATTGTGATCGCGACGTTGTAACCGCCTTTACCGATGTTTGTGATGAGATCCAATGTTATAGCCTGCGGCCAGGTGATCACGCTGGACAAATTGATTTCCGTAAAGAAAAGAAACACCTGTTTGAACTCGCAGCGGACAGCTTAGGCATCAAAAAACTCAACGTCGTGCAAACTGGTGGCGACCATTATCAGAAAGAGCGTGAGCAATGGGACGATGGCAACAACGTTATCGCGCTGGAACCTGGTGTTGTCGTCGCTTATGACAGAAATACCTACACCAATACCTTGCTTCGCAAAGCGGGCGTGGAAGTGATCACCGTGAGCGGGGCAGAGCTAGGCCGAGGTCGTGGCGGCGGTCATTGTATGACGTGTCCGGTGTGGCGTGATCCTGTCTCTTACTAAAACATGACTACTGCGCTCGTTAATACATCGTTAAAAGTAGACTCGAAATGCTCATTTATACTTATAAACTCCGCTTTCTCGTCTACTTTTGCCTTGTCTTAACATTGCTCGCTACGTCATTGGATTATCAGTTTAATTAAAAGGGTTATGACCCTTTTTTGAGCTGTTCGCCGTGTGAGCGGTTGTGACTGTTTTTCGATCAATAAGATATAAGGTGTAAGTATTTTGTTTAATTTACGAAATAAGAGTTTTTTAAAATTGTTGGATTTTAGCCAGCGAGATGTGAGTTTTTTGTTGGATTTGTCTCGCGATTTAAAGCGTGCGAAGTACTCAGGCATGGAGCAGCAGGGCTTGAAGGGTAAAAACATCTGTCTGATTTTTGAGAAGTCCTCGACTCGTACCTTGTGTGCATTTGAAGTGGCGTCGTTTGATCAAGGCGCACAGATCACCTATTTAGGCCCTTCTGGTTCGCAAATCGGTAAGAAAGAATCCATGAAAGATACAGCTCGCGTGTTGGGTCGTATGTTTGATGCGATTGAATATCGTGGCTTTGGTCAGGAAGTCGTGGAAGAGTTGGCGAAATACGCTGGTGTGCCTGTCTATAACGGGTTGACCGACGAATTTCATCCAACACAAATGTTGGCGGATTTGCTCACTATGCGCGAGCACAGCGGCAAACCTTTGAATAAAATCAGCTATGCCTTTGTTGGCGATGCCCATTCCAATATGGGACATTCATTGATGATTGCGGGCTGTTTAATGGGCATGGATGTACGCATTGCTGCGCCTAAATCTTTATGGCCAAGCGACGAGTTCTTAAAACCTGCACGAGAATTAGAAAAACGCTATGGCGCGACACTTACTATTACCGAAGATGTAAACGCTGCAGTGAAAGACTGTGATTTTATTCATACGGATGTGTGGGTTTCTATGGGCGAGCCTGATTCTGTTTGGGAAGAGCGCATCAAATTACTCACGCCTTACCGTGTAAATAGCGATTTGATGAAGGCGACTGGCAACAGCAACACCAAGTTTATGCATTGCTTACCAGCTTTTCATAATCGTGACACCGACGTGGGGGAAGAGATCTTCCAAAAATTCGGCATTGAAGAAATGGAAGTATCCGACGAAGTATTTGAATCGGAAGCAGGTATTCAGTTCGAGCAAGCGGAGAATCGCTTACATACGATTAAAGCCATGTTGGTCGCCACTTTGGGTCATTAACATTCAAGACTACTGCACTCGTAACGACTTGACAGGAAATGACGTCTAATTAAAAGGACTGGAATATGAGAATTGTAGTGGCTTTGGGTGGTAACGCTTTGTTGAAACGTGGCGAGCCATTAACGGCACAAGCCCAGCGCGAGAATATTAAAATCGCAGCGCAAGCCTTGGCAAAAATAGCCATCAATAATGAGCTAATTATCACTCATGGTAATGGTCCTCAAGTCGGTTTATTGGCTCTGCAAGGCAACGCCTATAAGCCGGATGAGCTTTATCCTCTGGATGTTCTCGGTGCCGAAACCGAGGGCATGATTGGTTACATGATAGAACAAGAAATGGGCAACCTTGTTCCCGCTGAACGGCCATTGGCAACACTATTAACCATGATAGAAGTCGATCCGAAAGACCCAGCATTTAAGACCCCCACCAAGTTTATTGGCCCCGTTTACGAAGAAGCGGAAGCCAATAAACTCGCCAAAGACAATAACTGGACGATAAAACTAGACGGAAAAAAATGGCGTCGAGTCGTGGCTTCGCCCTTGCCAAAGCGCATTTTTGAAATTCGTCCGATTCGTTGGTTATTAGAAAAAAACACCATCGTTATCGCCAGTGGCGGCGGAGGCATTCCTACCATGTATGACGCGGATCATCATCTAAAAGGCATCGAAGCCGTGATAGATAAAGACTTATCCAGCGAACTGCTCGCGCGGGAACTGGGGGCCGATTTATACATCATGGCGACTGATGTTCAGGCGGTGTACCTGGACTGGGCGACGCCACAACAGCGTGGCATTAAAAGCATAAGTCCTGCTGATCTCGCCAACTACGACTTCGCTACTGGTTCCATGGGACCGAAAGTTAACGCCGCCAGACAGTTTGCCGAGAAGACCGGCAAAGTCGCCGCCATTGGATCATTAGAAGAGCTTGAATCAATCGTCAAAGGCACCGCAGGCACGCGAGTGAGCAAGCTGGTTGGACCAATGGAAAGCTATTAGCAACTATCGTAAAAACAGTAATTAAATGTTTTTTAAAAAGGGGTCAGACAATGAACATGAAAGAAGCTTACCAAAAAAAACTCCAGGCACAATTAGACGAGTGGAGCGCAGAAATTGATTTGCTCAAAGCAAAAGCTCGCAGTTCAGAAGCTGACGCGCAAATTGAGTACTCCAAACAAATCGAGGAACTGCATGCGATGCGAGAATCGGCCAACAGCAAAATTACCGAACTGAAAGAAGCCAACGACGATGCATGGGAGGATCTAAAAGCAGGTATGGACAGTGCGTGGAACTCGCTCAGCAAAGCGGTGAAATCGGCTCGCTCTAAATTTAAATAAATAGAGCGGCAAGAGGAATATCGATGTTTGTTTTGTGGTCGAATGTCAGAGCAAAGTTTGTCTGACATTCGAGTGTTGATAAATAAATGTTGAGTCTTAGTTTTTGCTCACTCGCCAAATTGTATTACCCACATCATCCGCTACTAATAATGCGCCAGTTTTATCAATGGTTACGCCAACCGGTCTACCATAGGCATCGCCATCTTCACTAAGAAAGCCAGTTACGACATCGATTGGATCAGCGGAAGGTTGTCCATTAACAAAGGGAACGAAAACAACCTTATAGCCGCTCGGTGGGCGACGATTCCATGAACCATGTTCGCCGATAAACATACCATTGCTGAACGTTGAGGGTAGGCTAGTTCCGGTAGATGAAGTTAAACCGAGAGGCGCCACGTGTGAGCCTAGCGCGTAATCTGGCGCAATGGCTGTCGCGACAAGATCAGGACGTTGCGGTTGAATTCGGGTATCAATATGTTGCCCGTAATAACTGTACGGCCAGCCATAAAATCCGCCATCGATTACCGAGGTTAAATAATCTGGCACTAGGTCATTACCCAGTTCGTCGCGCTCGTTAACTACCGTCCACAATTTCCCTGTAGTAGGCTCCCACGCCATACCATTTGGGTTGCGCAAACCGCTGGCAAAGACCCGAGAGGCGCCAGAGTTAATATCCACTTGCCAAATCGCCGCGCGCTTTGCTTCCGCTTCCATGCCGTTTTCGCCGACATTACTGTTAGAACCAACGCTGACATAAAGCTGAGTACCATCGGTACTGGCGAGAATATTTTTCGTCCAATGATGATTGATAGGGCCTGCAGGCAAGTCTATTAGCTTGTTTCCAGGTGTTGTAATTTGCTTGTCACCCGTGTGATATGGAAAACCTAAAATTGCATCTGAATCAGCGACATACAAAGTATTACCCACTAAGGCGATGCCAAAAGGGGAGTTAAGGTTTTGTAAAAATACAGTTTGAATATCAGCAACGCCATCTCCAGTGCTATCGCGCAGTAGAATGATGCGATTAGCGCTTGGTACAGCCGCTCCAACCCGCTTCATGACCAATCCCATTGCCCAACCTTTTAATCCTTTGCCGTCATCAGGTTTGGCCGGAGCGTTAGTTTCGGCAACAAGCACATCTCCATTTGGCAAAACATACAACCAACGAGGGTGGTCTAATCCTTTGGCAAACAAGTTTATCTGTGTGCCTTCAACAGTAACTGGCGTTTTATCGGCAGGCCATCCTATCGCCGGCGCAATTTTTAACGTCGGTATCAAGTCGTGCTCTGGTTCAGGTAACGTTGGGTTTGCACCTACGCCAAAATTTTCTGGGTGGGGGGATTTTTCTGCACAGCCATTAATCGACAAAACTCCGATAACAAGCACCGCATAAGCTGCAAATCTATTATTTATGGGGAAAAGGTTTTTCATTATTTCTTCCTAACGAAAATGGTATGCAGGGATGGCAAACTGCAAGGGTTACGAGCGAAGACAAAGCGTAAAAGCAAACACATCCCTTTGGCACTGAGCTCGATGTATAAATTTTCAATCTTACTTCAGTGCGGATGCTCTAACGAGCAATGTGCTTCGTCTGCTTCGCTTTCTATTTGGATCGTAGCATGTTCTATCGAGAACTCATCGTGTAGATGGTGTTGGATTTGATGCAGGAAACCTTCCGGTGTGCTGCCTTTCATCACCAAATGCACGGTTAAGGCCACTTCTGTGGTGCTTAACGGCCACACGTGTAGGTCGTGAATACGGGCGACGTCTGGCAAGTTTTCTAGGTACTTTCTCAGTGCTGGCATGTCAATTTTGTCTGGCACGGCATCTAGAGTGTAATTCATAGAATCTTTGAGTAAGTTCCATGTGCCAATAAAAATCACCGCGACGATCAGTAAACTGATAACAGGATCGACCCACAACCAGCCTTTCCACCAAATGAGTGCACCAGCAATTACCACACCCAAGGACACCGCCGCATCGGCCGCCATGTGCAAGAATGCGCCTTTGATGTTTAAGTCGTGCTGATGATCTCCCATAAATAAAAGCGCAGTCGCTGTATTTATCACCACACCAATCGCAGCCACTACCATCATGGTAATACTCGCAACAGGCGCGGGTTCAGAGAAACGCGCTATCGCTTCCCAAGCAATAATCCCCAATGCCGCCAATAGCATGGCAGCACTGATCAGAGACGCCACTACCGTCACCTTACGAAGACCATAAGTACGTTTTTCGGTCGCGGCTTTTTTGGCTAATATACTTGCTCCCCAAGCGAGCAATAAACTCAGTACATCACTCAAGTTATGTCCTGCATCGGCAATCAGCGCGAGTGAATCGGCCGCAAAACCATAAATAAACTCAATCGTTGTAAAAAAGACATTGAGAACGATGCCGATGGCAAACGCACGATTGTAATTACTAACATGATGACTGTGATCGTGGTTCATAGGTCCTCTTACTTAAAACAAATAAAACAGAATTGCTTTGCTAACTTACAGGATAGCGAGACTTGAGGAAATCGTTTGTATATTAAATTCAGCAGCCACGACATACGCAAACTCGCCCGCGACGGCTGGTAAGGCAAAAGGTATAGAGATCGACTGGGTATTCTTGTAACGAAGAGTTGGGTGCTCAATCAGGAATGAGGCAATCGCCTACATGCACACCCATTCGAGAGAACAGATGCGCAAAGCGCTGGAGGAGTGGGGGAGAGACATTAAAAAAATGGGTATTAAGATCTTAATGACCATCAATTTTTAAGTATTGGATAATTGTCATTTTAAGACTTGCCAAAATATTTTGCAGGATAGACGAATTGGCTGTAGTCATCAGAAGATTTTATTAAACCCTCTGGGTCATATACCTCTCCTTTTGATACAGATCGAATAGCAAGGATGAGTTCTTGTTTTCTATTTTTAGGTATCTTCTTTGAGTGTTGCCAATGTGCTCTCATTAAACTAAGTAGTACATAGCTTTTATCTCTGTAGGTCAATTGAAGGCTAATGCTTAATGCACCCGATATAGAACATAAAGGAATAATAACAAAACTTATAATTGAATCGTGTTTAATAATATACTCGGAGGTTAATTCTGGAGTTAATAAGAAAATCGGAGTTAAGAAAAATAATGATAAAAAAAAGCTGGTAAAGAAATAAATCGAAAAGTTGACTTTTTTTACGCCTTTTAAATATTCAAATACATATTCATCTTCGGAGTATGTGTTTTTGTTTTCTGGTTGTTTTTTTCTTATTTTGAGTGTGGAAAGATTTAACTTATTTTTTATTGTGTTTTCTATAAGCTCATTAAATAAGGTGTACTTTATACCTAATTTTTGGCTTTTAAAAAGAATCTGTTTGAAATTTGGTCCAATGCAATCGGATAGGTAGTTTATAGTGTTTTGTTCGTTTTTTAGTTGGTTGAAAATGTTTGAATCAGTGGAGCATTTTAATATGATTTGAGATGCTTTATAATTATTAATATCTGTTGTAATAACTATTGCCTTTGTAATTAGGAATTCAAAAAACTGTTTATGCGGAAAGCGTAAATTAGTTGTCCCTCCAGCAGTGTCAGGAACAAGAAGTCCTGCGCTACAAACTTCAGCTGTCATAGCTTCTACACGATCTGCAGGAGTTTCTGTTTCATAACGCTTTTCAAATGCAATGATTCCTTGCGCAACTTCAGGTGAAACGCCATTTGATTTACCCATTGATATAACAGATTCATAAGTATCTCGAATCATATCGCTAATTTCAGATCGTGGAATAGTATTTTTATACTTGAGTCCAGACATACGCCAAGCTACACAAATAGTAAGCAATTCTAGTACTTGCTTAGGGAGTAATAAGTACCTTGAATCTGAGGGTGCATCTCGGTGTACTCTATCTTTTTCTAACTCTGCCTCTTTTCTTGAAAATACGGCTTGAATATATTTTTCAATTAATTTTGCCCCAGTAAGTGGAGCACCATTTTTTTGTAATTCCTCTATTTCTGGCCAAATGGTTGCTACGACAGGTAACATTGAGGGTCTACTAACTATATCTAAGAAATCTTTATTAGTTTTTATTGATGAAATAATTCCAATTTTCACATTTTCTTCATAGCTTCGAGACGCGTGAATGATTTTTTCAATATCTAATTTTTGAATTTCCCAAACTTCGGTATAGCAATCACCACCCGTTATTCTACTTGTTTGATTACGTAAGGTTCTGTTCACCTCTTCGTCATCCAAGAAGAAATTTGGTCGCCCAGTAAAAATCAACTTAGTATTTGGATAGGCAAATTTCCATAAAGCATTGAAATGTTGATGTCGATGATATGCTTTTCCTGCATTTCGAAGTTCATCAAATCCCTCAAAAATGACAATAGCATCTCCAGCTTTAATTAGATTCATTACTTGGTGAGGAATTAAGTGATAACGAGTACACCAAGAAGAAATGAAGCTAAGGGGGTCATTTTCCGAAGGGTTTTGTCCACGTAATTCGATTAGTAAAGGAACACGCTCTCCAATGCTACCTGTTTCGAGAAACCTTCGAGCCCAATCAACACAGAACTTCATTAAAGCGGTACTTTTTCCTTGCCCATACTCACCCGTAATCGCAAGATGCCCATTACTGTTTTCTAATAACCAATTGCTAATAGCTAAATCTAATTTTTCTATAGTTGAGGGTTTATTTGATTTTTCAATGTTTAAATCAACAAATGAATTTTTTAAAGTTGCTTTTGTACCTCCTACATGTGTATTTTCAAATGTTGTGATTAGTTCCAAAGCATAATTTATTAAATCTAAACCATTTATAATCATTCTTCTCGAAGATAAAATCTCTATTTTTTGGTTGTAAATTAATAACTCACTAAAGTCATTTTCATTTTCACCTTTTATTTTTTTAGATGGATATAATGCAAAAAATCTATATTTTTCTAAGCTATTTTTTTCTATTTTTAAAAAGTCTATCCTGTCTTTAATTGTTTTTTCATTAGGTAGAGTATCGAATACAAATGCAATTGCTGTTTTAGTTTTATCTAGCGAGATACCCAAAATTTCACCAATCCACATTTTTCCTTCATCTCTCCAACCATTATCTGGAAAGCGCAGCTCTCGTATTGAAGAAACTAACATATCTTTTAATAAGTCCTTAGTTTCAACAGGCTTAGGTGGTTCTGTAATTTTTTCCTTCCAATTCGATTCCGCTTCGCTGGCAAAATGATCAACTTGCCTTTTCAATATTAATCGTAGTTGCGTAGTACTTAGTGCAAAAAGACTGTTCTCTAAGTGCTTTTCGGCTAGATAAAATTCAGAAACTCGTGGAGGGGCATCCCAATTTTTTACTGCGCTTTTACCAAATTTATATATTAAGTACATAGTAAGAGCTGTCATGGGTAAAACAACCCAAGCTGATATGTGCGTTTCAAATTCGCCAAAACCTAAGAAGACTGAAATTCTAGAAATAATTGCATTAGGAAGGTTTGATGAAAGGGCAGAAAAGCCCAAAATTAATGATGCTATTAAAGATGATAATACTGAAAGTGCAAAACGGCCTTTAGAGACTTTTCTTCGCCACTTTAACCAAAAAAAGAGAAGTAAGAAAAAAATAAAAGTGAAACTTGCTAGGGCAAGTGTGCTAGGCATGATAGTTTGTCCTTAAAAAATTAATGATCAATGGTTGTATTTATTTCTTACTAACTATATTTGTGAATTCTGTTGTGTATATGATGAGTAATAGTACTAACTATATTTGGGCTTAAAAACTGCATAAATCTTCTATGTGAGTACGCTAACAAACTAAGAGAAGGGGAGGATTTAATACTGCTTCACCTTCCTTGGTTGTTGCGAAATTGTCATTGATTAAGTTGTTAATTCGATACTATGTGACCTGTCACGCTTTGTCAGAATTTTCTTGGCGGTTTCTTTACTTTTTGTATGGTATTTTTTAATCCATTGACCTCTCAGCCTTCCTCGAGATATATAGAAGAAGGTGAGAAGATATCTTTGATCTTTCTCATGTCCCGTCTCTCTCTGGTGGCAAAACCGGAAATCCGTCCTCTTACAAAAATTCACTTGGTCATTCGCGCTGCTTAAAATTATACTGTATATATATACAGTTTTTAGTGTTTGTCATGCTTATAATTTATCTTCGGCTTTTATAGGGACAATAATGAAGGTTTTTAGATTTGTTAATGCCGCAGCGAAACGTGAATTTGGTAAGTTACCAAAAGATATACAGTTACTCTTTGCTACGAGTTTAAATGCTGTAGCGCAGGATCAAGATCCGTTAGTAGATTTCAAGCATATTGCGAGTAGTGTTGGAAAGGGCGCGATAGAGCTTATAGAGAATGGTAGTCCAGCTTATCGGGCTGTTTATTGTGCAAAATTTGGAGACACTATTTTTTTGCTTCATTCTTTTGTGAAAACGACAAACGGCGTTGATAAAAAGGCTATGAATACCGCTAAGAAGCGTTACAAAGATATGATGGATATTGTTAACAAAGAGAGTTTATAACGCTCTCTTTTGTCATGAAATCATGCTTCGTTTAATGACCGTGTAGTGCATTCGAAAATAGGAGCCTGATTATCCTGCAGTGTCAGCGTTGGTTTAATCGTATAACCAACTTTCGCAAGAAAACCAATGAGTTTATCAGAAGAGAATTTGTCTACTTTGCCTCTTGTTAGTTCACTTACTCTAGGTTGAGTGATGCCCAAGTTAGCCATTATATCCGCTTGTTTCCAGCCTTTAGATTGGAAGTAGTTTCTAAGCACAAGCATCATATCTGCACGGAATTCGAGGTCAGCAGCTTCCGCTGGATCATCTGTAATCGCATCAAAAATATTTGTAAATTGTAATTTTTCCATGGCAGTGCTCACTGTAAGTTCATTCGAAGCAAGTTGAGTATTTTGATTATACAAAATAACGTATAAATGATGATAGGCTTAGTTTACATATGCGTCAATACATATTGCAGTATGCATTTGTTTTGAGTCTAGCCTAGCCAAAAAGTCAGTACATGGTGGAGCAAATAAAAGAACCTATGTTTGCAATGAACTGGTTTACGTTTATGCCATTTGGATCTGTCCCAAGATCAACTTGCAAGTGCCCCGTGCTTTTGACCGAGCTTAAACTCATCAATGACATAGCCAAATCCATAGGCCGACACTTCGGGGAAGGTAGTTGATAAATCAAGTTTACATGTATAAACTACAAATATTGACAGAGATGTCATGTATGGATGCAGCAGAGTGAGTAACATCACACATCCGGCTACCGTAAAAGGTCGAGGGCAACCCGGTAAAGGCTTTCTGAATATCGGGCATAGGCTCAAAGTTTGAATCAATGCTCGACGGAACCCGCTTTTAAGCGGGTTTTGTTATTTATGGGATTTGGGAAGTGGCTTTCCGAACCTAAGATTCTTTGCAATGTTGAAAAAGTTTACCTTATTTAGCTTGGGCATCACCTTCTCAGGATAAGCACTGGTAATGTGTATCCTCATTAATTTTTTCTCTCGGTACATCTTAAAGGGCACGAAATAGATTATTTGCCCTTCTTCCTCAGTGTTGATTGTGACAGATGCATAGCTACCGTAACCTGCGTGTCCTATGCGGGTTTTCTTATCTCCAAATGCATCAACAATTCGCCTCAAGTACTTTTTTGAGAGTTCGTATCTTACAAAACAAAATGGTCTGCTTTCTTTTCGAGCGTGGTACATCAAGCTCGCTTTTTCCTCTTCTGTTTGATGAGAATAGTCTTTTGCAAAGCAGTGGAACGAATAGGAAACCATAAATGTGTAGGTCTCTTTTTTTCCGTTTCTGATATCAGAATATGACGCCTCATGTGCGTCAAGGTGACTAAGATCGTATTCTTGTCCGCTTGAATCGGTAAATGGCTTCCATTTATCTACCTCGTCAATCTTTCTCCGCATTCCTTGCCTCAATTTATCAAGAGTAGTGCTAAATAATATACCTTTGGCTGGTTATAAATTCCATATTGAGGCGGGAGGGCATTAAATAAGCGCCTCACTTCTTATCGCAAGATCGGAAACTCTCCCCGTTACAAAAATTCACTTGGTCATTCGCGTTGCTTAAAACTATACTGTATATCCATACAGTATTTTGGTATTTATCATGCGTGTGACTTATCTTGGTGTGTCTGAGTCGGCGGCGTTTATCGCGGCCAATAGTGTGCGAATCCCTTTGTATGTGGATTCGGTATCGGCGGGTTTTCCTTCGCCCGCTCAGGATTTTGTTGAAAAATCTTTGGACTTAAATGAGTTCTGTGTCGCTCATCCGAACGCGACGTTTTACGTGCGTGCGCAAGGAGATTCGATGATCGATGTGGGCATTTATTCGGGTGATGTGTTGGTGGTCGATCGTTCGTTAACCGCACGTCATGGGGATATCGTCATTGCCTGCATTCATGGGGAAATGACGGTGAAGACGTTGGAGCTGAAGCCCAATGTGTTGCTTCGTCCGAAGAATAAAGCTTATAAAGCGATTCATATTACCGAAGAGTCCGAACTGGAGATCTTCGGTGTGGTAACGGGTGTGGTTCGTAAGTACGAGCGCGGTTGATGAAAACGGTGTTTGCCTTGGTCGATTGCAATAATTTCTACGCCAGCTGCGAGAAGCTATTTCGGCCAGATTTAAAACACACGCCTGTGGTGGTGTTATCGAATAACGATGGCTGTATTGTCGCGCGTTCTAAAGAGGTGAAGGTGCTGGGCATTAAGATGGGCGTGCCGATGTTTCAGGTTCAGGACGAGATAAGAAAGCACGGTATTGTGTGCTTTTCCTCGAATTATGCGTTGTACGCGGATCTGTCGAATCGGGTGATGACGATCTTGGAAGAGGAGGCGCCACGGCTAGAAGTGTATTCCATCGATGAGGCGTTTATGGATTTAACCGGTGTCGATCATGTGACGGATTTACTGGTGTTTGGTAAACGAGTAAAGGCCAAGGTCGATAAATGGACGGGCATTACGGTAGGCGTGGGCATCGCACCTACCAAGACGCTGGCGAAGTTGGCCAACCATGCCGCGAAGAAATACCCAGCTACGGGTTCGGTAGTGGATTTGATGGACCCAGACAGACAAAAGCGTTTGCTGGCTTTGTTGGATGTGAGTGACGTATGGGGTGTTGGCCGTCGAACAACGGCGAAGTTAAAGGCGAGGGGAATCAACACAGCGTTGGATCTGGCGAATGCTGATCCTAAATCGATTCGAAGCGAGTTTTCTGTGGTGTTGGAGCGAACCATTCGAGAGTTGAATGGGGTGTCGTGTTTGGATTTGGAATGCGTCAGACCAACTAAACAACAGATTATTTGCAGTCGGTCATTTGGTCATAAAATCACAGATAAGCGGGAACTACGGGAGGCCATCGCCAAGTACACAACCCGCGCAGCCGAGAAACTACGCGGAGAAAAACGCCTTTGCCGTGTGGTGAGTGTGTTCATTCGTACTAGTCCATTTATTCCAAACGAACCGCAATACTCGAAGACTCTTTCTGCAGAACTTCCCAACCCAACCGACGATACGCGAGATTTATTAGAAGTAGCCGAGGTGTTGTTTAATCGACTCTGGCGTGAAGGTTTTCGTTATATGAAAGCTGGCGTGATGCTGGCGGATTTTTATGAACACGGCAACTTCCAACAAGACTTACTCCGAGCCGACAACACGAAAATCAACTCAAAAGCCTTGATGAACGTAGTGGATCAAATCAACCACAGCGGCCTCGGCAACGTCTTCTTCGCCTCGCAAGGTGTGTCGCCTCAATGGGCCATGAAACGAGAACATCTATCGCCAGCCTATACGACCAATTGGGAAGAACTGCCAAAGGTTTGGTGAGGTCTGTCAGTTGCTAATGACCTTCCTGAATTTACTAGACACCAATAGTTTTTATGCAATTGAATATTGCAGGATGTTTCCTTTAGGATACAATTAAACGGAACAGAGGAGAAATGCTTTGCAGTACAGCATCAAAAAAACGGATTTTTTTGATAAGTGGCTACGGAAATTAAAAGACACTCAAGCAAAAATCCAAATATTGAACCGAATCGCACGAATAGAAAGTGAAGGATACTTTGGTGATTATAAAGAGATAACAGAAGAGCTTAGCGAACTACGTTTTTTCGCTGGTCCTGGTTACAGAGTTTATTTCACTGAAAAAGACGGTCAAATTGTGATCCTTCTAGCTGGTGGTGATAAATCTAGTCAACAGCGTGATATAAAAAAAGCAAAAATATTGCTTAATGATTTACTTTAAAGGAGAGAGATCATGACAAACACAACAGCATTTGACGTGGCAAGCTACCTCGAAACGGACGAAGATATTAGGGCGTTTTTATCGACTGCTGCGGAAGATGGGAGCCCTGAGCATTTAATCTATTGTCTGGGTATTGCTGCAAGAGCAAGAGGTATGACGCAAGTAGCTAATGAGGCGGGCGTCACTCGCGCGAGCCTTTATAAATCACTTTCAAGTAATGCAAATCCAAAGCTAGAAACAATCACTAAGTTGTTAGGCGTTTTTGGCTGCAAGCTGAAAATTACGCCAATTGATTAAAAGGAATTTTATGTATCAGGGGAGTTGTTTATGTGGGTCGGTGACATTAGAAATTCATGGTGGTATAGATTCCATTATTCATTGTCACTGCTCTAAGTGCAGAAAAAGCTGTGGCACTGCTTATGCCACGAATGGGTTTATCGCTACAAAAGAGTTAGTGATAAAAACCGGGAAGGAGCTGATGGCATTTTATGAGACTTCACCGGGGAAAAAACGTCATTTTTGTAAGGTGTGTGCGTCACCCATTTTTAGCAGCAACGAACAATCGCCAGATCGTCTAAGATTGCGCCTTGGCATTATAGATTCTGATATTGAAGAAAGACCACTCTCACATAATTTTGTGTCATCAAGCGCTAACTGGGATGATCTGGATGCAAACTTACCTCGTTATGATGCCCATGAACCAAGTCGAGGAGTTTAGGGTTAGATGAAAGCCATATCTATTTTTGACCGGAATGTTGTCGAGAGTAATAAGTACATCTAGAACAGGAAAATGAGTCTGAACGATAAGACAATCTCTTGTGTTAATCCCATGCTCTGTACGATAGAGCACAGATAAATCCTCCAGAATTCATTACATTTGTTGCTGATCAATATGCTTCACACGCTGTATAAACAGCCCTGCTAGATGTCGATAATGCTAGGTCTCTATGAGTGTTTAGTCAGAAAAGGGTATGACACTTTTTCAACTCGATAACAAACATCAGGAGATCCAATGAATTTCTTTTCCTTGGTCAGTATTTTGATCACGCTTGCTGCTGTATCCAGTTATTTCAATTATCGATATATCAAGTTGCCGACGACCATTGGTGTCATGCTGGTGGCGTTGGTAGCGTCACTTACGCTAATAATTATTGGTCCTTATACATCGGGAGTTCGTGAGCAGGCGGCGTCATTGGTGTCCCGCATCGATTTCGATAAGGTCGTATTGCACGGTATGTTGGCCTTTTTGCTCTTTGCGGCAGCGATTCATGTCAAGCTGGATAGCTTAGGGCGTGAATGGCTATCCATTGCTTTGCTTGCTGTGGTTGGCACCTTGATGTCGACCATTATTGTCGGCTGGGTAACTTGGTTGCTTCTCGGTTGGCTTGGTTTAACCATTCCATTTTTGCATGCTCTTTTGTTCGGCGCTTTAATTTCACCGACGGATCCTATCGCTGTGCTTGCCATTATGAAATCTGTGGGTGCGTCTGAACAGCTCGAAAGTCAGATGGCGGGAGAGTCGCTCTTTAACGATGGACTGGGAGTGGTGGTTTTTCTAATACTGTTGCAATTGTCTGGTTTGGACACGCCAGCGGCTGATGGCAGTGCTGCTTCCTCTTCCATCGATATGGCAGCGATCGGTATCTTGTTGCTAAAAGAAGTGGGCGGTGCTTTGTTACTAGCATCGATAACAGGTTATACGACGTATCTCATGCTAAAACGCGTGGATAATTATCAAGTGGAAGTTCTGCTGACTTTGGCCCTTGCAATGGGGTTATATGCGTTGGCGGATGGTTTGTATTTGTCTGCGCCTATTGCCGTGGTGGTTGCTGGTTTGTTTCTTGGTAATCATGGTCGTTTGTTCGCTATGAAGGATAAAACACGGGAACACGTGGATACCTTTTGGGAGCTGATCGATGAGATTCTCAATGTGGTGCTTTTTTTCCTAATTGGTTTGGAGTTGCTTGTTTTACCTATTGAAAGTAGGTGGTTACTTGCGGGTGCTTTGTCGATATTGGTTGTGTTGGCGGCTCGCTGGTTCTGTGTAGCAAGTATTATTGGCCCGCTTAGTAAGCTGACAAGTCAGTCAAAAGGAGCGATCACTATTCTTACGTGGGGCGGCTTACGCGGTGGTATTTCGGTGGCAATGGCCCTGTCGTTGCCAGTCAGTGAATCTCGTAGTTTGATACTAACGCTGACTTACTGCATCGTCATATTTTCGATTGTTGTACAGGGATTAACCATGGGTAAAGTGATACGCATGAGCAGTCGCTCGACGAAAGAGTGACTGTTTGAAAGCCATAGCTAAACTGATAAGCGTTGTGAACTACAAAAAGGTAAGTACTTCCATTTTTTGACTTCTTATAATCAAAATTATTTTAAATGCGTGGTGATAGAGGATTACTTTTTGAGGAGAGGCGCTTGCAAGGGCTAGGACTAAATTGGAAGCATCTGCTGATAAGTTTGGGGTCTGCTGAAAAATAATGTAATTTTTCAGCAGACCCCAAATTGAATTATGTAAAACGGTAGTATTTAAATAATTAGTAAGATAAGGATTTTAGCAAACAGGAGGGTTGCGTTCGCTAAATTGCCCATTCCAATAAGGGTAATATGGGTAGGGGATTGTGGTCTGACTAACTTGATCGAGTCGCTTTACTTGCTCTTCGGTCAGACGCCAACCTAGTGCTTTAATGTTGTCCCTTAATTGAGATTCGTTACGAGCACCTATTAGTACGGACGACACACTGGGGCGATATAACACCCAATTCAAAGCAATTTGAGGAATAGTTTTGCCTGTTTCCATTGCGATCTCTTCCATCACATCAATCACATTATATAAATGATCATTGATAACTGGTGGCGCGAACTGGGCTGTTTCGTGTAATCGACTTTTTTCTGGAATCGGTTTATTTCGACTGATGTTACCAGTCAATCTTCCCCATCCAAGAGGACTCCAGACGATTGCTCCTAGCCCTTGATCTAACCCTAAAGGCATCAGCTCCCATTCGTAATCACGCCCCAGTAATGAGTAATAGGTTTGATTGGCGACAAAACGATTATAACCATAACGATCTGCCACAGCTTGAGATTTCATAACTTGCCAGCCCGAAAAATTAGATGCGCCAATGTAACGGATTTTACCGGCACGCACTAAGTCATCCAGTGTCGACATAACGCTTTCTACGGGTGTCATGGCATCAAAGTGATGTAGCTGAAAAATGTCTATGTAGTCTGTGTCCAACCGTTTTAATGCGTTATCGACGGATTCAATTAAACGATGGCGAGAGGCACCTACTTCATTTGATCCGTCTCCCATTCTTAGAGTGGATTTGGTAGAGAATATGACTTTATCTCTGCGCCCTTTGATGGTGGTGCCTAGAACACGTTCTGACTCACCATCTGAGTAAACATCGGCCGTATCAAATAAGTTAATTCCATGCTCTAGCGCAATATCCACAATGTGCTTTGCTTCTTTTGCTTGAGTATTTCCCCAAGCACTAAACAGCGGCCCTTTGCCACCAAATGTACCTGCACCAAAGCCTAACGCTGGAACTTTAAAGCCCGAGTTGCCTAGAAATCTGTATTCCATTTTTATAAACCTCATAATGATTGAATAAAACCTAGAATACTCTCTTGATTTTATGTAAAAAACAGTAAAAATAGAGAAACACTTTCAACGTATTTTTGTTAATAGTTATGAGTAATTTAGCCGATATTTCTCTTTTTCTTCGTGTTGTAGATCATAAATCTATCAGCGCAGCAGCTCGTAGCGTCGGCATATCGCCTGCATTAGCGAGTAAAAGGTTACAAGTTTTGGAAAGTAATCTTGGTGTTCGTTTATTGCATCGAACAACGAGAAAGGTAAGTGTCACTCCTGAAGGGTTGGAATTGGCTCTAAAAGGACGGCATCTGGTGGAGGATTTAGAAACCTTAACCAATGATCTTAAACAGGTAACAAAAGAAGTTTCGGGCACACTGCGTATAACGGCAGGCGTGTCTTTTGGTAGAGTGTTTATTTCGCCTTTGTTGCCTCAATTTCTGCAGCAGCATCCCAAGTTAAAGATACAGCTCAATCTTAGTGATGAAACCACCAATCTAATTGATTCCGGATATGACCTCGCCATTCGGATATCGAGTTCTTTAGAAAGTTCTGGATTGGTTGCTAAAAAAATAATCAGTAACAAGCGTATTTTAGCGGCATCACCAGACTATTTAGAAAAGTACGGTAGCCCCAAGACATTAGAGGAGCTTGCCCAGCATAATTGCTTGATTTTAGCTTCAGGGCAAGGGCGTGAAGATTTTCTACTACTAATGGATCAAAAAGGGCGAGAGCATAAAGTAAAAGTACAAGGTACATTGGAAAGCAACCTTGGAGATGCCTTGTATCAAGCTGCTTTATCGGGTCTTGGAATCTCACTTCATTCTGAATGGCATATTAAAAAAGATCTTGAACAAGGGCGCTTGTGTCATGTTTTGCCAGAATTTTATAAGGAAACATCCATTTATGCCGTCATGCCACAACGTCAGTTCGTCCCTTTGCGGGTAAGAGCCTTTACTCAATTTATTGAACAACAACTAAATAAATTATAAATTTAGGGACAGATGATAAGCGATACTATTTTTTCATCTGTCCCTAAATCCCATTTTCACTTCTCCAAAATAGCGAGTATCACGCATGCTTTGAATTCTCTGAACATGCGTGGTGCTTTTGGTCATTATCCAGTCCATTTATTAGAAAAAAACATTCCCTTCAAACTAGACAAAGCTAAAGTTTGTGAACTGCAGAAAGCAGGCTTTGGTTGAACGTCTCATCAGTCACGACATTTTTCTCCGCATCAAAGTTATCGTAGAAGCTGGGTAGCGATATGGCGCCGATGACGTTTGCGGCAAAGTAGGGTGCTGAGGCTTGTGCGGCGGCTAAAACACTTTGTGCTCCACTGGGGCCGGGTGAGGTGGATAGCATAAGAACGGGTTTATTCTGAAAGACTTTCATGTCTATTCGGGATGTCCAATCGAATAGGTTTTTATAGGCAGAAGTATAAGAACCGTTGTATTCAGCGAATGACATAACGATGCTATCGGCCGAGCCAATGGCGTTATAAAAATCGTGTGCTAGTTGTGGAATGCCCGATTCTTTTTCTCTGTCTTCACTGTAGATCGGCATTTCAAAATCGTTAATGTCGATTAGCGAGACGTCTGCGTTGTTGATTTGCTGCGCGGCATAAAAAGCCAATTGCTTGTTGATAGAGTTTTTGCTGTTGCTTGTGCCGAAGGTTAGTACTTTCATTTTAATATCCAACGATTAATGTTATTTCAAGTTTGTGATGAGAGCGGATTGCTTTTTTAGGGTAGTGGTGCCTGCAAGGGCTAGGACTAAAGTGAAAGCCCCTGCTAATAAGTAAAAATCACTGTATCCAAGCTTGGCGATAAGAGCTGAGGAAAAAAACGGGGAAACAAATTGTCCGATGAAGATGCTGCTGGTGAGCACGCCAGACGCGAGTCCGCGTTTGTTGCTTGGCACAAGTTCCATGCCTTTTGTCATGAAATTAGGCATCACGAATCCCATACAAACTCCCATTAGGCCGCAACCGAGAATAACAGAGCTGAACGAAGTAGCTTGTGATAGCACGAACATGCCAAGACTCATGGCGATGAAGCTTATGAGAGCCACGCCGTAACTTTGGATTTTGGCAACCAGTTTGCCAAAGAATATACTCGATATCGCCGCCATTAAGGTGCCCATTCCGATCGCTAAGCCTGATTTACTAGGGTCGGTTATGCCAATCTCCACCATAAAAAACGGTACTTGTGTTGGAAGGATATAAAAGACCATAAAGTGGCAGAAAATAAGAATTGAGCAGCCAATGAGCGGTTGTTTCCAACGTGTATTTTTATAGTCTTGCTGGTGATCGCTTGGCTGAACTGCCTGCTTAGTTTCAGAAATAGACAGAAATATTAGCGGTACGAATAGAATGGCAACAGCATAAATATAGAAGGGAAGCCGTGCGCTAGTGTTGGCTAAATAGCCAGCTGTGACAATGAATAGGATGCCGCCAATACTAGAAAAAGCTTGTTGCAAACCCATGAATTGGCTTCTTTTCTGTCCAGAATAATAATCGGTTATTAGCGCCGTTACGGCGGTCATCAGTCCTGCGACACAAATACCCAAGATCGCTCTACTAATGATAATGCCTTCTAAATCTTGCAGCTGTGCACCAGCGGCACCAGCTATGGAAAAGACGATGGTGGCAATGATGATTTGATTTCTGCGACCGAACTTATCGGCTGTCCAGCCTAATATTGGCGCGAAAATCACCACAAATAAAGCTGGGATCGGTAACAGCATCTTTACTAAGAAATCGGCTGAAGGAGTTCCCGAAAACTCGTTAGCCAAACCGGGTAGCGCTGGGGCAATGGTGACATTAGACATAACCGTTAACGTGGAAATTAACAGCAGGCAAAGTGCTCTGGGTTCTAATAGATTGGTTTTCATTAAGGCTTTCTTCCTAGATATAGATAGTATTCTTTCAAGTATTTTCTAGCTGTTTTATTAAGTACTGAGCTTGAGCAATCTTGGATTTGCAGCTATTCTGCAACCTGAACTTAAGTTGAGGTCAAGCATCAAATGCAAAAAAAACTTATTCCTGAGTGGATATCTGTGGGTGTTTTAAGCGAAAGGACCGGCGTATCGGTGTCGGCTTTGCATTTCTATGAAAGGAAAGGTTTGATAAAGAGTCAAAGAAACACATCCAACCATAGGCAATACCCAAAACATGTTATTCGGATAGTTTCTCTGATTCAGGTTGCTCAGCGGACAGGATTTTCCTTGGAAGACATTTTGTTGGAACTTGAAGGATTACCAAACCGAACCCGCGTCACCCTAGAAGATTGGGAAGCGTTGGGTTCCCGATGGCAAAGCGAGCTTGATAGGAAGATTACTCAATTAATGGAACTGAAAAATATGATGGCCGATTGTATTGGCTGTGGTTGTCTGTCTCTTGAAAGGTGCCGGCTTCTCAACCCATACGATGAGCTGGGCGAAAAAGGCACTGGGCCACGACTGATGACAGAATAGGCTCAATCGACTTTTTGTGACCTATTTTTCTACTGGAATGTCTTTGATTATTTTCAAGATCGCAGGGTCGTTGCCAAGTCCAGCTAGATCGATGAGATAGCTTTTTTCGAGCTCTGGCATTGCTTGGTCTGCGATTAATTCTTTGAGTAGTGTTTGTTCATTGTTCGCGATGGCAGTTTTGATTGCGGCAAAGTTGGCGATACTTTGGCTGTGCTTGTGAGTATTGTTAGTTTCCATTTGTCGTGCTTCCTCTTTAGTTAAATTAAAGGTTTAGCTTGTTTCTAATCACCACGCTGCTTGTTTCTAATAACCACACTACGGGTGTAGCGGATAGAATGCAAATCTCTCTTTTGGACGTTTGTTCGTCAGCGCACCGATAGGTTTTGCCATTCGTCCTATCCTGCCTGTATATTCTTTTGATCTCTTTATTGCAGGCTTCGAAACTCTTACGAAGTAAGCCATTAAAAGTCAAAATGATAAGGGTGAAGAATGACGAAAGATAGCGATGTCTCAGTGGATCAAGCCATTAATGAAACCAATGATAGTGCGTCTTTATTAGGTTCTGGTGCTTGGCAAAATATGCCTTATCGCCAAGTAACGCCCGGTGAAATGCCCGGAATTGAGCATCTGGCGGATGTGTCTGATCCACCGGAAGCTGGCACGGTTATCATCAGTTACATCGATTATTCGGGAACTAAGTATGAAACCGGTTATGTGACGGATCTTGCCGACTATTTTGCTAAGCCAATACCAGATTGGGTGACAACTCGCTGGCTAAATGTCAGTCGTCCGCATCCTTATGTAATTAATCAATTTCGTCAGCATTTTGGTTTTCATACCCTAACGGCGGAAGATGTGATGCACATCCCGCAACGTCCTCGGGTTGAATTTTTTGATGACCATTTGTTTGTCGTGTTGCGAATGTTGCAACTTAATAAACAAGAATCGGACAATCCTTCCGCTGGCAGTGTACTGGACGCAGAACAGGTGAGTTTGTTTCTGTATGACAAGGTGCTAATTACTTTTCAAGAAAAGCCGGGCGATGTCTGGCAGCCAATTCGTGAGCGATTGCTTAAAGAAAATGCGCGTATCCGCAAAAATGGCACTGGTTATCTGCTTTATGCTTTGTTAGATGCCATGGTCGATCATTGCTTTCCGGTATTGGAAGAATATGGCGATATCCTCGAAGAACTTGAAATAACTACGTTAGAAAAGCCCACTCCGGCGATATTACATCGTATTCATGCGGTAAAACGTGAGTTGTCGTTGTTGCGGCGGATTGTCTGGCCAATACGTGAGGTGATTGATCATCTTTATCGTGAAGAAGATGGACGTATGGGGGAGGCCACTAAGCCTTATCTTCGAGATGTGTACGAACACACTATTCAGATTGTTGAGATTATTGAATCTTATCGCGAGATGGTTAGTGGTCTGACAGATCTTTATATGTCGGCGGTGTCCAATCGCATGAACGAAATCATGAAGGTGCTGACCATTATGTCTTCGGTATTTATTCCATTGACTTTTATTTCCAGTATTTACGGGATGAACTTTGAGTATATGCCAGAGTTAGGTAAACACTGGGCGTATCCGGCGCTGTGGGTGTTTTTTATCTTGTTGACGCTTGGCATGCTACTTTTCTTCAAGCGTAAGGGATGGTTGGGAAGTAATAGTTAAGCGTTTCATTTCGTTTTTTACTTCAATCTCTTAACAGAGGAATAACGTTTCTATGTCTAATCAAGTCACTGGGTCTAATCAAAGCACTGGGTCTAATCAAAGCACAGAGTCTAATCAGGAACATCATCGAGTGGATTGGTTCGGAGCCGCTGTAACATGAGCAACTACTGATCAATGTTCCGACATCTTTGGTGATTGCGAAGGATGATCCGGCGGCGGAAGGCTATACCGAACGGTATAAGAACTGGACGCGTGTGACAACGGACATTCATTTGATCGAACTGAATGAAGGCGAGCACTATTTTATGCGGACACAACCTGAAAAGGTCGCTGAATTAGTCAAGTACACATTGTTTTAGTCAAGTGCATGTTTTAGTTCGTGATATTTTGATTTACGATCAGCGGACACGTTGCGAGTCAGCTCTTTTCAAAGGAATGCAAATATGGAAAGTCAATTGAGACCATATCCGGACAAAACATTGCGTGTGGCTGTTGCACAGGCGCAGCCATACGCCGGGGATATTCGTGCCAATGTCCGTCAGTCCGTCGCGTTGATCCGGCAAGCTGCGGAACAAGAGGCCAGAGTCGTCCTGCTGCCGGAAAAATTTCTCAGCGGTTACGAGCCGGATCTGATCAAATCAAATCCTGAAGCATATGCAATCAGCCCGCATGATGAACGGCTTGACCCCATCGCCGCTGCTTGTCGCGAGTCAGGTGTGACGGCGATCGTCGGTGCGGCGACATGGCAGGCGGATCGGTTCTACATTAGTTCGGTGTGTTTCAATGAACAGGGGGAGCGCATCATGGACTACCATAAGCGTGCGCTTTTCAGTAGCGAAGCGGATTTCTTTACTCCGGGCAGTGAAGCTGGCGTTCTGCATATTGACGGGTGGAAACTGGGGCTTGCCATCTGTTATGACTCAGGATTTGCAGAACATGCGCGATCCGCGGCGGTCGACGGCTGCCATGCTTATCTGGTGAGTGCCTTGTTCAGTCAGGGGAACGGTTATCATGAATCTCGGATCTGGATGCCGGCCCGGGCGCTCGACAATACGATGTATGTCCTGATGTCGAATCATGTCGGTACCACGGGGGGATGGCCCGCTTGCGGTGCTAGTGCGATTTGGGGGCCTTACGGTAATCTGATTGTAGAAGCCCACGAAAGTGAGCCCGGTGTCGTTGTGGCCGAACTCGATCCTGAAATTTTGAAACAAATGCGATGCAAAGAAACGATGCTCAATGATTTTGTGAATCGGTATTCATGCTTGTCGCCAACTGAGGCCTGATGACGAAACTAAATATAAAAAGTAAGCACTGGGTGCGTCAGCGCACCGATGCATTTTGTCATTCGTTTTATCCTGCCTGTTTGTTCTATTAATCATTATTTCCAGTCTATCTAGTCTTCAAAGGGTGAACTTTGAGTGCGTGCCAGAATTGAAAAACACGCGATCTATGATGAGTTGTGGATGTTTTCACTTAAATTTCTTATTAAGTCGAATAGCCTACCATTGGGATAAATAGCAGACACATAGTCAGAGGAATAACGTTTCTATGTCTAATCAAGTTACTGGATCTAATCAAGCCACAGGGTCTCATCAGGAACATCATCGCCAACATCGAGTGGGTTGGTTAAGAGCTGCTGTTTTAGGTGCGAATGACGGTATTGTTTCCACGGCAAGTTTGATTATCGGTGTGGCGTCGGCCAATTCTGGACACACGGCGATCATGGTTGCAGGCACGGCAGGTTTAGTGGCTGGTGCTATTTCTATGGCGGCGGGGGAATATGTATCGGTGAGCTCTCAGGCTGATACGGAAAAGTCTGATTTGCAGGATGAAAAAAAGTCACTTGAACAGAATTACGAGGAAGAGGTGATAGAGTTAGCTGATATCTATCAAAAGCGAGGTGTGGAGCCAGAACTGTCCGTCACTGTGGCACGGCAACTGATGGCGCACGATGCGCTGGCGGCGCATTCTCGAGATGAAATCGGGATTTCTGACTTATCAGCAGCGCAACCTATAACGGCGGCTTTTTCTTCAGCGTTGAGTTTTACTTTGGGTGCGGCATTGCCCTTGATGACGGCGTATTTTTATCATGATAAAGCAAATTTGTCCGTTGTTACCGCTGTGTTGTCTTTGGTGTTTCTCGCTATTTTAGGGGCGATTTCATCTTATTTGAGTGGTGCGAAAATGCTCACTGGTATAGTACGGGTCGGTTTTTGGGGCGCGTTAGCCATGGCGACGACGGCACTGGTCGGTATTGCTTTTGACGTTGCGGTTTAACAAATTAAATAGCCGATAAAAAAATGGACTGCGAGGTGCAGTCCATTTTTAATTGTTTTTAAACTATCAATATTGTTAATGATTTTGACGGTTAGATGCCACCAGCAAGGCCTGACATAACACCATAAGCCATAACCGGAATAGCGATTAAACTAGGTGCAAAGACGAGAGAACGGACAATCCGCACACCGAAAATATAGACTGGTACATACAGAACTCGTGAGATGATTGTGGCCAGCGCTGCATAATACGTCCAAGGATTGGATACATCGGTACTGACAGCTAAAACTGCCAGCGGTACATACATGATGCCGCCTTCCTTTAAATTTTCTAGCGTTCTATCGATACGATTACCCAAAGGTTTTTTACTGGGCTGCGCTTTTTCTCTGTTGCCAAAGCTAAACACTAAACCAGCTGTTTTGGCCATATAAGTTGACTGTAAAAGCACCATTATAAATATGAGCAGAGCGTAGATTACGACACTTAGTAATTCCATTGACATTTCGTTGAAACCTCTCTTTTTTATCGTGTTTGCGTGTTTTCTGCGCGTACTAATTAACCATAGTTAAAGTCTGTCTACGAGCAAATAATGGCTACTCAATGTAACAATTTTGTGTGTTTTCGTTAAAGGATTGAGCGAGATAAAAACGTAGATTTTATAGATGCGTTATTGCTTTAGTATTACTTGAAATGATGAAATGGACTGCATTGTACAGTCCATTTTTTAGAGCTTAGATAATAGGTTTTTTTAAGGGTTAATCTTGCTTTACTAGATTGGCTTTTTCGCCTCTCGCCCAGTAGCCAGTTAAACCATAATGATCGTAAACCGCTAGCTCATGTTCTCGGTTTAGGTTTTTGGTGGTGTGGTACTCGGGTGCTTCTTTTATTTGATGGCGAGTTAAGTTGATGGTGACTGAATTATCGGTCCAATCCATGTCTTCTATCCACTCTGGCGAGATAAGCACTTTGTGACCGCCAAACCAATTAGTGGTATCGACCATGAAGTAGCGAACCGCCATGGTATTGTCTTCAATTAGAAGCCCAGAAACATGCCCCATTTCACCGTCGATAGCGTGGATTTTGTAACCAATGATGGCTTTGCAACTGCGTAGGTTTGGATCATCGTTTTGATGTAATTCGCGTTTGGCTTTTTCATGAGCAAGCGTTGCATTGTCTGATTCTTCTTTAGAGTCTGGGTAATGGCCAAAGCCTGGATACAATGAATATGGATACATGCCGCCACCCCAGAATCCAGTTCCGCCCCAATAATACGGATAGCCGTAGTAGCCTAAATGATCTATCTCGTGTTGGCGGGAAACTGGTTGGTTAGTGTCAATTTTAGGGCTGTTTTTTACTTGTTCTTTGGTGATGGCGACGGGAAAGACTTTTTCTCGCCAGTTGGCTTTTTCTATTCCGATAGGGGAGATTAAGACCTTACGGCTTGATAGCCAGCTGCCGGTTTCAACGACGAAATAACGTACAACCCATTCCTCGTCATCAAACAAGAAATCCGTCACTTCGCCTATATTGCCATCGGTGGCGGCAATGGTGTATCTCTCTAAGTCGTGCATGCTGCGTAACATAATTGATTGTCCTTTTGTCTTGTCTGACGGATTTGTCTTCCTATTAAACTAACCTTCCTGCCTTATGGTGTCAGTTCGCTGGCGTACAGACGCTAGATCGCTTGTTTTATTAAGATGAAAAGACGCTTGATTGCGCCATTCATCAGATGATTTTAAGGCGATTATGTTAAACACTTTTTCTTCTCTACTTGGACGACGATTTTCTCACTCGCTTTGGGACAGCACGATTCCTGTTCGAGAGGAGTTGTTTGGTTTAGAACGGCTTGAAGAACACGCAGAAAGTTTGGCCAAGGCTCAACAAGCATTTGGTTCTGAACCTTCTGTATTGCCTTTGCAGACGCGACTTGATGAAAACGCCACGGCCTTATTAGCGTCTTATCGTGAAAGTGCTGTTGAGTTGGAGCGAGGTGGAAGTGTGGTTCCCGCCGCGGAATGGCTGCTGGATAACTATCATTTAGTGGAAGAGCAAATTCGCGAGATCAGAGATGATTTGCCGGACAGTTATTATCGACAATTACCTAAGCTAGCCGATGGGCCTTTTGCAGGCTATCCGCGGGTATTTGGTTTAACCTGGGCGTTTGTAGCGCACACCGATAGCCATATAGATCCTGATGTTCTGGTGCGATTTATTCATGCTTATCAAAAAGTTCAACCGCTCACGATTGGCGAATTGTGGGCGGTGGCGATTACGCTGCGCATTGTATTAATTGAAAACTTGCGACGTTTGGCTGATCAAATTGCCGTCGGACGCGACGCTCGCCACGACGCCGATCATTTCACCGAGCGGCTTTTGGTGGCAGGTTGTGCTCATTCAGCGTTACAAGAAGACATCGCCTCCCGCTCACCGGAACCGCTATCAGAAGTGTTTGCTGCGCAATTGGCGAAGCGATTACGTGACCAAGATCCGAAAACTACACCAGCATTAGATTGGCTAGAGCAGCGCCTACAACTGCAAGGTCTTTCGGTTGAAGAAGTGGTGCAACATGCCCAGCAACGCCAAGGCGCATCGAACGTCACTATTCGAAATGTAATCACCAGTATGCGGTTGATTTCTGACATTGATTGGTCGGAATTGTTTGAAAAAGTCAGTCTCGTCGATCAAGAGTTCTATCGATACAACTTGTTTGCCCAAATGGATTTCCCAACACGTAACTTGTATCGCAGCGCCGTGGAAGAACTGGCACGAGGTTGTGATTATTCGGAAATAGACATTGCCCAGCGCGCCGTAGAAATGGCAAAAGACAGCTTAGCTTTATTAGAGTTGAAGAGTGTTGAATCAACACATGCAGAAGCGACAGAAACGTTAATGGAAGAAGCTAAGGTAGAGATAAACCGCTTCGGTGACCCAGGTTATTATTTGATTGAACAGGGCCGTTTAGCTTTCGAAAAATCCATCGCCTATAAACCCACCATGCGATTAAGAGTCCGGCGTTTTCATGTGCGCCTAGGCGTCGCGGGTTACAGTGGCACGATTGCCATTGTCGCCTTGGCTTTTCTTACCATGAGTATTTTCTTCGCGGGATTCATGGCGTTTCCTGCACAATCTTGGTTGCTATGGGCAGTAGTGGCCTTTATTCCCGCCACAGAAGTGGCGTTTGCCATCGTTAATCGTTTAGTGACCTGGCGCTTTGGTGCGGTGATGTTGCCGGGACTTGAACTAAAAGCGGGCGTGCCGACCTCGTTACGAACCTTAATCGCCGTGCCGACTTTGCTCACCTCAGAAGCGGATTTATTAGAACAAATTGAACGTCTAGAAGTGCATTATCTGAGCGGTATCGACGGCGATGTAAGTTTTGCCTTATTAACTGACGGCAAAGACGCTGATTTGGAAGAATTAGAAAGCGACGCCTTATTGTTAGAGCGGGCGGCGTTGGAAATTGAGCGATTAAACCAACGTTACGAAGAAGGTCCATCCGGTCGGCGTTTTATCTTGTTGCATCGCCGTCGACTGTTTAATCCGAGTGAAAATGTTTGGATGGGGTGGGAGCGTAAACGCGGCAAGTTGCATGAGCTGAACCGATTATTACGCGGCGCGACAGACACCACGTTTATGGCCATTCAGGGCAAAGCGCCCAGTGTGCCGAGTGATGTTCGCTACGTGATTACTCTTGACGCCGACACTCGTTTACCACGAGAAGCGGCGTTGCGATTAATCGGTAAAATGGCGCATCCATTGAATCGTCCACGTTTGGATAAAGTCAAACAGCGAGTTGTTGCAGGCTACGGAATTCTTCAGCCTCGCGTCACACCGTCTTTGTCGGTGGGCACGGAAGGTTCTTTGTTCCAGCGTATATTTTCTGCCCCCGGCGGAATGGACCCTTATGCTGCGGCGATTTCCGATGTCTATCAAGATCTTTTCGGCGAAGGTTCTTTCACTGGCAAAGGCATTTACGATGTCGATATGTTCGAAGCCGCGCTGGCGGATCGTGTGCCGAATGACACCATGCTGAGCCACGATTTGTTCGAAGGCATTTTTGCGCGCGCAGGTTTGGTGTCGGACGTGGAAGTAGTGGAAGAGTTTCCAGCACGATACGATGCCGCTGCGAAACGTCAGCATCGTTGGATGCGAGGCGATTGGCAGTTGTTGCCGTGGATTATGAGCAAACCAACAGAGCAGGGCGTTTCCAGTTTGGGGCGTTGGAAGCTGCTCGACAATTTAAGGCGTTCGCTGGTGGCACCAACAACCTTGTTAGCCTTGGCGTTAAGTTGGTTGTTGTTTCCGTCGTCGGCGTTATTTTTTAGCGCTGTATTATTGGCTGTCATGGCTATACCGCCGTTGTTGCCGTGTCTTTTTTCAATGATTCCTCGTCGTTCTGGCGTGGATACCAGCAACCATTTTAGACTTTGGTTAGGGGATTTACGTCTTGCTTTGAGTCAAACTTTTTTGTCAATCGCCTTACTGCCTGATCAAAGCTGGCGCTCATTGGATGCGATCACACGCACCTTGTTGCGTTTGGGTGTGACCCATCGGCGTTGTTTGGAATGGGCAACCGCGGCGCAGAGTAACGCTAGTCCACGACTCAAGGTGGTGGGTTTTTATCAAAACATGGCCTGTGGCACCTTGCTTGCCTTAGCGGTTTGCTTGTTTGTCATCGTGGTGAATCCGGCAGTGTGGCTGCTGGTGTTGCCGTTTGCTTTGCTTTGGTCTCTTGCGCCTTTGGTGGCCGTGTTTGTTAGTCGATCACCGGAAGTCTTGCGACCTGATGAACTTGATGTCGGTGCAGTCACTTTACGCCTTACTGCACGCAAAACGTGGCGCTATTTTGAAACCTTTGTCACAGAAGAAGATAACTTTTTGCCTCCGGATAATTTCCAAGAAGACCCAGAACCTGTGGTGGCGCATCGAACTTCGCCGACCAATATTGGTTTGTATTTGTTGTCGTCTGTGGCAGCGCGGGACTTTGGTTGGACTGGGTTAATTGAAACGATTGAACGGCTTGAAAACACCTTTATCACTTTGCTTAAGCTGCCTAAATACAAAGGGCATTTGTTTAATTGGTATGGCACGCAAACTTTGCATACTTTATTACCTGAGTACATTTCTTCGGTAGACAGCGGCAATCTTGCTGGGCATTTGATTGCGCTGGCAAACAGTTGTGAGCAATGGCGCGAGGAATCTGTAGTTGGGCAATCTAATGGACAATCTCAAGACACTTTAATCGCTAAGCCAAACTTCACAGTGCGCTCGGGTTTTATGGACAACATTACGTTGGCTAGACAATCCTTAGTGGCTGAATCAAAACAAGCAATCCATTCTGTTAGTCCAGATTTGAGTGTTACTGCAACGGACAGCGAACATCCATTGTTGGCAACCTTGGATAATATCGAGAGTAGATTAAACAGCCGACAGACTATTGAGGCGTTAACGCCGATTTTAATTCGATTGACCGATAAAGCCGCGAAATTGGCTCGTGAGCGAACATTGGGTTCGGGCGAAGAGATTGCACAAGGGCGCCATGCTGATTTCATTTATTGGATTGAAGCCGCCAATAAAGTGATGGTTGAACAGCAGCGCGATACGCTTGAGCAGCGCAATTCTCCCGATTCTTTGCTGGCTAGATTAAATGCTCTGGCGAGCACAGCACGAAATATGGCACTAGATATGGACTTTGCATTTCTCATTGATCCTGAGCGCAAACTTTTGTCGATTGGTTATTCTCTTGCCGAAAACAGCCTCGATCCAAGTTGTTACGATTTATTGGCTTCGGAAGCACGATTGGCAAGTTTGTTTGCTATTGCCAAAGGCGATGTGGCAACCAAGCATTGGTTCCGTCTTGGTCGAGCGGCAACGCCCATGGGCAATGGCTCGGCGCTGATTTCTTGGTCGGGTTCCATGTTCGAATATTTGATGCCGTCGCTGATTATGCGAGCGCCAACGGGCAGTCTGCTTGAACAGACCAATCGGCTGATCGTTGAGCGTCAGCAGGAATACGGCAAACAGCTTGGCATTCCTTGGGGCGTGTCGGAATCTTCTTATAATGCCCGTGATATCGAGTTTACTTATCAATATTCCAACTTTGGTGTGCCGGGACTTGGTCTAAAACGCGGCTTAGCGGAAAATAGAGTCATCGCGCCTTACGCTACAGGGCTTGCAACCATGATTGATCCTCAGGCGGCGGTTGATAATTATGAGCGCTTAAACAGCATGGGCGCTTGTGGGCGTTATGGTTTTTACGAGGCGCTGGACTTTACGCCGACGCGTTTACCCGTTGAAAGCCATGTCGCCATTGTACGCAGTTTTATGGCCCATCATCAGGGCATGACCATTGTGGCCATCGCCAATACCTTGCTGGAAGGCGCATTTAGACAACGTTTTCATCAAGAACCTATGATTCAAGCGTGCGAACTCTTATTGCAAGAACGCATGCCAAGGGATGTTTGCATTAGTCATCCACGGGCAGAAGAAGTGAAAACCTTCGCGTCCACTTTAACGGTAATTGCGCCGATCGTTCGACGCCTAAGCCCAACAGCTGCAGGCTCGCCCATTACGCATTTGTTATCGAACGGTCGCTATGTGGTGATGTTGACCGCCACTGGCGCAGGCTACAGTCGTTGGCGCGACATTGCGGTGACCCGATGGCAGGAAGATACCACATGCGATCATTACGGCAGTTTCATTTTCTTACGTGATAAAAATACAGGTCAGCTTTGGTCGAGTTCTGCTCAGCCTTTGCAAGACGAAGGTCATTATCCGGCAGGTGTGTTTGAAGAAGATCATGCGGAATTTGTGCGTCATGATGGTGAGCTAACCACGACAATGGATGTGTTGGTTTCCGGTGAAGACGATGGCGAAGTACGTCGTATTTCCTTGAGTAACAATGGTCGAGCGGCTTATGACATTGAACTGACGTCCTATCTTGAATTGGTGCTAACGACGCCAGCAACAGACAACGCTCATCCGGCCTTTGCCAAGATGTTTGTGCAAACGGAATATGTCCCTGAATACAATGCGCTAATCGCGGCTCGCCGTAAACGTGCTGCGCAGGAACCTTCTGTTTGGGCGGCGCATTTTGCCATTGTAGAAGGGGAAGTAACGGCCGATCCTCAATATGAAACCAACCGTGCCTTGTTTATTGGACGAGGTAATTCCATTGCCACCGCCGCGGCGTTTGATTGTGACGATTCGTCGGTTGAAAGTGTCGATCTGAACAATTCAATTGGGACCGTGCTAGATCCTATTTTCTCGTTACGCTATGCCGTTCATGTGCCAGCAGGCAGTGTGGTGAAAGTGGCGTTTTGGACAGTTGTGGCGTCTTCTCGTGAAGAATTAATGGATCTTATTGATCGACATCATGACCGCAGTGCTTATGACAGAGCGAAAACCTTGGCTTGGACGCAGGCGCAAGTGCAATTGCGTCATTTGGATATTAGCCCAACCGAGGCAGGCGATTTCCAACGACTTGCTGCGCCGATTATTTACGCCGATCCGCGTTTTCGTGTTTCAGCCGACTCCATTCATCGCGGCATGGCGGGTCAGTCTGTGCTTTGGCCGCATTCGATTAGTGGTGATTTGCCCATTGTGCTGTTGCGCATTGATGACGTCGAAGACATTGATCAAGTGAAGCAATTATTGCGCGCCCATGAATACTGGCGCATGAAGCGTCTGGCAGTGGATCTGGTGATCATCAATGAGCACGCGTGTTCTTATTTACAAGACTTGCAAATTGCCATTGAAACCGCAGTACGAAGTAGCCAATCACGGCCTCGACTAATCGATAAGTCTAACGGTGATCATGTGCAAGGCGCTGTGTATGTTTTGCGTGCAGACTTGGTGGATGTGCAGGTTCGTGATTTGCTGAAATCGGTTGCTCGGGTGGTGCTTATTGCTCGTCGAGGATCTATTGGTAAACATATTCATCGCTTGCCGCCAGCGTCGACTTGGCCGCCGAAGATTCGTTCGATGAATGAATCGACTGGTGGTAATGTCATTCCATTCAAGGCAAAGAATTCAACAGCCAGGGACAAGTTAGCAGCCCTGAAACAAGGGCTAGAGTTCTTCAATGGCTTGGGTGGTTTTGGTTTAGATGGTCGGGAATATACGGTGATTCTTGAAAACGGCGCCTCGACGCCTGCGCCTTGGATCAATGTCATTGCCAATGCGAGTTTTGGCTTTCATGTGTCGGTCGAAGGCAGTGGTTATACGTGGGCGGAAAACAGCCGCGAGAACCAGCTAACGCCTTGGTGTAATGATCCCGTTTCTAATCCGTCTGGCGAAGCAATTTACGTGCGCGATGAAGACAGCTTGGAATTGTTTGGCGCCACGGCTCAGCCGCTTCGTTCTATTAATCAAGCGAACAACAAAGCTAATCCAAGTGCATTTGTTGCTCATCATGGTCGTGGTTATAGCTGCTTTGAACATCAAGCGGATGGCTTGGCGCTGACCTTATTGCAATACGTACCTTTGGCAGATCCGATTAAAATTTCACGCTTAACTCTGCATAACCAAACGGGGCGACGTCGTCGATTTTCTGTTACGTCTTACGCCGAATGGGTGTTAGGCACAGCTCGTGGAACGTCTGCACCATTTATTACCACGGATTTGGATTCTGCTGGTTCAAACGCCTTGTTCGTCTGTAATCGCTGGAATGTGGCGTTTCCGGGGCGTGTTGCTTTTGCCGATATGGGCGGGATGCAGTCGACCTGGACGACAGATCGCACCGAGTTTCTGGGACGCAATGGTCGCATGAATGCACCAGCGGCTTTGCTTAGGGATTCGTCTTTGTCTGGCAGCATTGGCGCAGGACAGGATCCTTGTACTGCACAGCAATCTATCGTTGAGCTTGAACCGGATGAATCGGTGGAAGTGGTGATCTTGCTGGGGCAATGTGCTTCGGTCGGCAAAGCCCGCGATTTGATCGAGAAATATCGCCATGCGGATTTGGATCAAGTGCTGGCTGACGTGACACAGCATTGGGATACCTTGTTAGGCGCAGTTCAGGTAAAAACGCCAGATCGAGCGATGGATATTATGCTCAATGGTTGGCTGCTATATCAGACGGTGGCGTGTCGTATGTGGGCGCGCTCAGCGTTTTATCAAGCCAGCGGCGCGTATGGCTTTCGGGATCAATTACAGGACGGCATGTCGATGACATTCCGCCGACCGGATATGACCAGAGCGCATATTTTGCGTGCGGCGAGCCGCCAGTTTGTCGAGGGCGATGTGCAGCATTGGTGGTTGCCTCATACCGGACAGGGTGTGCGTACGCATATTTCCGACGATAGAGTCTGGCTGGCGTATGCCACGGCGACCTACATTGAGACCTCGGGTGATGTGTCTATTTTGGACGAAAAAATCGCCTTTATCGAAGGACCTCTGTTGGCAGCGGATCAGCATGACGCGTATTTTCATCCTACGGAATCGGACGAGTCTGCAACCTTGTTTGAGCATTGTGCTCGCGGGTTGGATCAATGTCTTGAACTGACGGGCGAAAATGGTCTGCCATTAATGGGCACGGGCGATTGGAATGATGGCATGAACCGTGTCGGGGAAGGCGGCCAAGGGGAAAGTGTTTGGTTAGGCTGGTTACTCATTCGTACCATCAATTTATTCTCGCCCATGGCGCAAATTCGTGATGAAGACGAACGAGTACAAAACTGGGTAACTCATACCAGTAAAGTAAGAGAAGCCATTGAAGAAAAAGCTTGGGACGGTGACTGGTATCGTCGGGCGAACTTCGATGACGGCAGTTGGTTAGGTTCTAAAGACAACGACGAATGCCAAATTGATTCTATTGTGCAATCTTGGGCGGTATTGTCTGAAGCGGGCGAACCAGAACGCGCCGCGAAAGCCATGGAATCGGTCGAGCAATACCTGATCCAACCCGAGTCAAAACTAGCGTTATTGTTTACGCCGCCATTTGATAAAACCAGCCATGATCCAGGTTATATCAAAGGCTATCCACCGGGCTTACGGGAAAACGGTGGTCAATACAGTCATGCCGCCATGTGGGCGATTTTAGCCTATACCAAACTGGGTGATGGCAACAAAGCCAGCGACTTGTTTAATTTGCTTAACCCGATCAATCACGCACTGAATGCCGAAGACACCGAGCGCTATAAAGTCGAACCTTATGTGGTCGCGGCTGATGTGTATTCGGTTGCGCCTCACACAGGCCGCGGCGGTTGGACTTGGTACACAGGCTCAGCGGGTTGGATGTATCGAGCTGGCATGGAAGGCATACTTGGCATTCATCGAGAAGGTAAAGAACTGACGATTCAGCCTTGTATTCCATCAGATTGGCCGGGGTTTGAAGCTACAGTAAAAGTGGACGATACCGAGTACTTTATTACTGTCGAGCAATCGGCTGATCAGGCTCACTCTTTGGAAACTGAAGGCGCTTTAAAAGGCTCCTTATTAGAAAAGGACATGAGCGCGGTGGTGGACGGCATGGATATTCAAATTACCAACAACATAGTGCGCGTACCGCTAGATGGTGGGACGCATAGGTTGAATATTTCATATTTATAATAAATAGAGTCGGTAGTTAAATTTTCTGACTAATAAAAAAGGCAAGTCTGTATCGACTTGCCTTTTATTTTTGTTAGCAAATTCTAGTGTCGCTTTTTTAATACTCTGTGCTTTATGACTCTATGTTAGTAGAGCACTCAGCTGAATATTCTAAGGCTTTTTGATAAATATTTTCTGCCTTTTTAGACTGATTTTTCATATCACTAATATAAGATGCAATGACTTTTTTGGTAATTGGTCCCCATACCGGATTGGTATTAACATTGCTAATTATTTCAATAGTATGGCCAGCTTCAATAGCTTCTTTTCGGCCTGCAGCGTCTAGATTGTCTAGTGCTTTCCCCATGACTCGTGACCAATGTTCGCCACTATGTTTATCCATAATTTTCTTAAGATTATCAGGCAGGTTATTGTAGGCACGCTTATTCATTGTGGTTATAAATGAAAGAGTGTAAAGACCTATTTCTGTATGATGTGTTAACAGTTCATTTAGGCGGAAATCTTTCATTGCTTGCCATGGAAAGGCGACGCCTTGGATAACCCCCCGTTGTGCGGACTGGTAGGTATCAGGGGCTGGCATACCAACTGGATTTGCGTTCATTGAACTGAGTAAGTCTGCTACAACAGTTGTTGCTCGGCGTATGCGCATTCCTTCTAAGTCACTTGGTTCGAGAATTTGCTTTTCACTGGTGTGAAGATGTCCAGGCCCATGAACAAATAGGAATAAAGGATGGGTATCCGTGTATTCACTTGAAATAAGTTTATTGTCATAAAGCTTTTGAATAGCGCAGCTTGAGTTTTCAGCAGTGGTAATCAAGCCTGGCAGTTCGACCACTTGTGTAAGTGGAAATCTTCCAGCCATGTAGCCTTGAGCGGTAACTGTGATATCTGCTATACCATTTACTGTTGATGCATAGCTTTGTGCTGCTTTAGCAAGAGTTTGACTTGGGTATATTTCAATTTTTAACTGTTTATCTGAGTCATTTTCGATTGAGTCAGCCCAGTCTTGTATTACATTGCCAACACTTGAGTTAGCTGGCCAGAAGTGAGCTAGACGTAATGTGTAGGTTTGTGAAAATGCTAAAGTTGTCCACAGACTGCTTAAGCAGAGAGTCGAAATTATTAGTTTGTTTTTCATGTTTATTACCTCTTTATTATTGTTTTAGTGGTCTTACATTTTTCTAATTACAAAGACTAAGCAGCACTCTTAGTCTTTTTTAATGTGTTGGGCATTCATAGCAGTGCCACTATGAATTAGCTTAAAGCGAAATGGTTTAAGTCAGCTGTGATTCGATAATACGGCGAGCTCGATTCGGGGCAACGTCAACATGTATGTCTAACATCGTCCTATTTTTAAAGTTCTGCATATTTTTGTATTGCGCTTCAATGACCACTTTGTCTTCATCAAAAGTCAGTCTTGTTTGTTCAATGACTTTTTTCGCAGTCTCTTCTGGATCATGTTTTGGGTTGGTCGACATAGTCCATAGATAGTGACAAGTTGTCTCTGTTTCAGGCGTGATCCCATGGAAACCTTTCATGTGGAAGCCATCGCGGTTTGGGTTATCTAGAGAGTCTGAGCCCGCATCTACTGCCCCCGTCCAAATTTCTAAATGAGATATTTTGAAGAGAATTTCTTGCCAGCGATCGATTTTTCCTTTGAACGGATAGGCTGCGGTGTAAGTTGGAGGTGGAACTGAATCGGGCATATGACGGACAACACGAACCATTTTTTCGTCACTTTCAACTTTGGTTTCTGCAGTCATGTGCAATTTTGCATTACCGCCGATGGTATAGAGGTGAACATATCCCAGATGGCTAAGATCTAACAGGTTGTCGTGTATTAGCTGATAAGGTGCTTCGTAGTGATAGACATCGCCATCAAATAGATATTCTGGGTTGTTATGAACTGGATATTCTGGTGGTGTACAGGTTGGTTCTTGCGTATTTTCATCCCCAAACCAGATCCAAATAAGATGGTTTTGTTCGCAAATCGAATAAGTCGATACTAAGGCTTTGCGTGGAACTTTGTCTTGGCCCGGAACCTCAATGCACTTACCGTCGCCATTAAATAGCAACCCGTGATAGCCACAACGAATGCCGTTATTTTCAATTGTGCCAAGTGACAAAGGCAAAGCGCGGTGACAGCATCTATCCTCAAGCGCAGAGACCTCTCCATCTGAAGTACGGAAAAAAACAATTTGATGATTGAGGATTGTGCGTGCTAAGGGCTTATCTTTCAATTCAGAACTCAAAGCAGCCACGTACCACATATTGAGTGGAAATAAGGACTTTGTTTCGACGTCAGTATTGATTAGTTCAGCTGCGCTCATATGTTGAACACTCATAAAACTCTCCTTCTTATATTTGTTTTGACTTGCTTTGATGTGGCACTAAAGATCGAGCACCAGAGTTTTGGTTAGTGACCTTGAACAACAAGGGGTAAATTTATCGTTCTTAGCGTGTTCTTCGCTGGATAAAAATTGATCCCTATGGTCCGGTGTGCCTGATATGACTCTTGTTAGGCAGGAGCCACATATGCCTTGTTCGCAGGACACATTAATTTCGATACCAGCGTCGTCTAACACTTCAAAAACTGAGCTATTCTCAGGAATGTGAAAGCGTGCGCCAGAACTCGCAATCTCAACTTCAAACGCTTGATTTGCTGCGTTTTCAGTTGGTACCGCAGTGAAATGTTCTTTATGTAATCTTGCTTCTAACCAACCTGTTTCTTTAGCAGCAGAAAAAACAAAATCCATAAAACCATTTGGTCCACATACATAGAGGTGAGTTTGGTTATTGGCATCGAGTAGCGCTTGGCGAAAAGATTTCGTTTCATCACCATCGAAATAAAACGTGCTCTTATCTGCAAAGTCGCCTGAAATTATTTGTTGATAAAAAGCGGTTCTATCGCGGCTGCGAGTGAAATAATGTAAAGAAAAAGAACGATTTTGAAACTGTAAGTCTTCCGCCATGGATAGAATTGGAGTGATTCCAATTCCTCCTGCAACTAAAATATAAGATGGAGCGTCGTAATTTAGCTCGAAAAGGTTTCTAGGTTTCGAAATGCTAATCACATCTCCTTCCTTTATGTTTTCGTGTAAAGCTTTTGAGCCACCACGGGAGTTTGGATCTTTTAAAACCGCGATTTTATAGCTATTTGTTTTTTTTGAATCATTGTAGATGGAGTATTGTCGAGTGATGTCGCGACTAACTAGCACGTCTATATGAGCACCAGGAGCGGCTTCAGGAAGTTTTTTATCGTCTACATTCGTAAGTTCAAAACTAACGATACCGTTAGCCTCAATATTTTTTTTCTTAATAAGAACGTCAATCATTTCAAGCTGCCTTAGTTATTTTTAGTTGGCTCTTGCTATGTTTATAACGGTAATATAGTTGTGATGTCAACTAAATAAAGTTGCTATAGCAACCTTTTTTGGCCGGGTTTTATCATGAAATAATGAGTGGATTGTTATAGATTTGTTTTTTTAGACGGCAGACGTTATCTAAATCATTCATCTATAACGTCTTTAATAAGTTGAGTTTGGGTGAAGTGAGGGGAGTATTGAGGCGATTATTTTGGGATGTTAGGGCGGAAATTATTTACTGTATTAACGCTATCATTTAAGCGGTTTAGGAACTTTACTAAGGTATCAATCTCTTTTTTTGTAAAGCCTTGTAGTAAGAGTTTTTCACGAGCAATGGCAACTTCGAAAACTTTATCGTGCAGAGCTCTTCCTTTGCTGGTCATCCAGATGATAAGTCGACGAGCGTCTTCGGGGTCAAGGCTAGAATAAACGTATTGTTCTTGTTCTAGAAGTTTTAGAGATCGACTTACGCCAGACTTGTCTAAACCAATAACTTGGCACATACGATTAGCTGATATGCCATTCTCAACAGCAAGTAATGCAAGTAATCTCCATTCTACAATGCCTATACCAAAAAGTTCCCGATAAATAGAAGATGCACCGCTTGATAGTTTATTTGCCAAAAAAGTAACAAGGGCAGGAACATAGTATTCTAAATTAAGGGCGGGGGTATCTTCGTGCTGGTCGTTGGACATACCTATAAATACTCATTAGATGGATGAAATCATAATTCATGGCTGTGATGAATAAATAATATAAAATTATCAGTCAACTCAATGTATTAGCTTATGGTATTAACGATTTGCTGCTTTGACAATAGATCATGGTTTTTAACTCTCGATCTCGTGTCTTTACTGTTACTGCAAGAGCGGCTGGTTTGTTAGTGGGTATTGTTTATCTCAAGGGAATCTTGAACGATTTAATATGCAATAAGATTAGGGGATATTGCCCCTAATCTTTATTTATTTTTCTCTGTTAGAAGCTACACAACAGGGCGTTCTTCGTATTGCGGGATATCATCGCAGATTTCATGCCATTCGGCTTTTGAACCAACAAAGATATGTGAAGACGGTTTGCCTTCTATTTTTGTGTCGAGTGTGCCAATGCGAAGACGAAGTAGCTCTGGCATGTGCGGGCGTCGGCTATAAAGTGGTGATGCGCATTGTTTGCAAAAGACACGGAAAACACCGGGTGTAGATTCGTATTCAGCTAGGAGCTCTTTGCCTTTTAACAAGGCGAAGGCGGTTGTTGGAATAGCTGCATTGGTAGCAAAAGCAGAGCCGTTGGCTTTACGACATTTTTGACAATGACACTGCATGATGTCGCCCAATTCACCTTTTATTTCGTATTGCACGCCATTGCATAAACAGCTTCCTGATAACATTTTACTCTCCTAAATTGAGGTGTACTTTGTCCACTTGATCGTTAATCTTTTTGCTTTGGGCAGACAACTTTTGTGGCTTTTAGGTGATACATAGTCACTTCTGGGTGGCTAAAGAAACCCATTTCCCAAGGATTTTTCTGGATAAAGAGTTCTTGGATTTGTTGGAAAACTGGATTGCTTTTAGGTATTTCATAAACATCACTTTTGATGATGCTGTAATTCCATTCGATAGCTTCTTCAAAAGTAAAGGTAGCACGACCATCGATAGCAAAGTAACACTGATTGTTGCGACTTAACAGCTTAGCCTTAAATGTGCTCGGGAAGGTAATAAAGAAAATATCATCGTCAACAGAGGATAAGAACGCCATAACAGTGGAATGTGGTTGTTGTTTGGCATAAGTCATCAAAACGCCAATTTTATTGTCGTTTTCACTGTCGTCAATCTCGGGCGCGACAGTAAGCGGGCTGTGTGGTAGATCGATAGCAGGGCGACTATCGCTTGGGTGTTCATAGTCATTCGCTTGGAAAGATTTAGCAATGCTAGCGCCATAGTAAACTTCGTACTCAAGGGCATTTACTTGTGCTTTTTTACCCGTTGTTGATGTCACTATGCCTTTGAACGATGAACGGTATACTTTTAAATCTGCGTCGTATTCGGATACGCCGGTACGATTGTCTAGATGTATGGTGACTTTTTGATTGGACTTGAGTTGATGACCATTGGGAAAGAAAAGCTCCAATGACGTGTCTGTCAGAATGTTTACACCGCAGATATAAACATCCATTTCGTTATCTTGGGAGCCGTAAGTGCCGGCTACGCCAAGTACTTGTTTACCAATGAGATCACTTAAAGCCAACTGCGTCATCGTGTTTTCCTTAATGCCTGCCAAAATGTGCTTGCTATTGATTAGTTACTTATCCAAAAAAGTGTATCAGAAAATACGTTCAGCGATCATAAATAAGCATGCCTAAATTGAATGAGCTGAGTACTGATTAATTTTAGTTTTTATTTCTTTCGATTCATCTTCCAGTGCTGCAATGAAGTCATCTAAAAACGGGTTAAAGGGGCGGTGTAAGGGCAAAAGTATATTGATGGTAAATGGGTAAGACACATTCAATGGACGAATTTGCAAACCATGATCAATAAAGTCCAATGCTGTTAGTGGATTAATGATGGCAATTCCCGCGCCTTTACTTACCAGCTGACAGACAGACGCGGCAGTTGGTGTTTCTATCACGTTTTTTCGATTGATTCCAAGCCGATATAGATCTTCATCCAATTTTATTCGATATGGATCGTTAGGCGATAAGTTAATAAAAGGCTGGCCTTCGAAATCACGGATATCAATGATGTCTTTTGCTAATAATGGATGGTCATTTGGCAAAATGCACACCTCATCAATGCTTAGCAAAGGTTTAAGTGTGGTACCTGAAGGTGAGTAATTGTTTTCAGTCAAACCCAGATCGTATTGCTGGTAAGTTAAGCTTTGTTCTAAATATGGCGGCTCTTGCACAGAGATGGAGATACCGACATTTTGGTTTGTATCTAAAAACTTCAGACATGCGCCCGGTAACAGAGACTGGGAAAAAGCTGGCAATGTTAGTACTGAGAGTCTTCCTATCTGATCTGTGCGCAAATCTTCAACGGTTGACCAAATTCGTTCTAAGCCAATATACGAACGTTTTACTTCTTCAAAAAGCGTGTAAGCAGTGTTACTGGGTTTGAGTCGGCCGCGCACTCGTTCAAATAGGCTGAACCCTAATACCTGTTCAAGTCTTGCCAATTCTCGGCTAATGGTCGGTTGTGAGGTGTGCAACATATCGGCTGCGCTGGTCACGCTTTCCGCTGTCATCAAAGCATTGAATATTTCAATTTGTCGGAATGTTAGTTTCATAAGTCATATCAGAAATGAATAGAATTCGAATAAATGGATATTATTTGTATTTTTGGTCGAGCGCTATGATTGCTTCATCTTAAATAACTTAAAAAATTGATTCGAGTAATCTATAGGAGTACGGCTAAGTGACTATTTTTAATCCCAATACACTAATAGAAATAACCCAGCAATTTGGTACGCCAGCTTGGGTGTACGATGCGGCCACTATTCGGCAGCAGATAAGACAGCTCCGAGAGTTTGATGTCATTCGTTTCGCGCAAAAAGCCTGTTCAAATACACATATTTTACGCTTGATGCGTGAAGAGGGCGTGATGGTTGACGCCGTTTCTGCTGGTGAAATTGAAAGAAGTTTAGCGGCGGGCTACAGCAATAGCGACAATCCTGAAAGTATTGTCTTTACTGCTGATGTGATAGATCGTGAAACGTTAGCATTGGTTATTCAACACGACATTCCTGTCAATATTGGCTCTATGGATATGTTGCATCGAATTGCAGAAGTAGCTCCTCACCATCCAGTTTGGATACGTGTGAATCCTGGGTTTGGCCATGGCCATAGTGAAAAAACCAATACTGGTGGACCAAATAGCAAACATGGTATTTCGCTAGAAGATTTGCCGCAGACCGTTGCTCTGATTCAACAATATGGTTTGGATTTAATTGGCATTCATATGCACATTGGTTCAGGTTCAGACTTTGAACATTTGTCTCAGGCCTGCCAAGCCATGGTCGAGGTGGTGAAATTAGCCAATGTGGATATCCGAGCCATTTCTACTGGAGGTGGGCTTCCTGCGCCTTATACAGAAAATGACGCAGAATTAGATACCGATAGCTTTTTTCGATTGTGGGATGAGGCTCGTAAAGAGATAGAAAATCATTTAGGCCATGTTATTAAACTAGAAGTAGAGCCGGGACGATTTTTAGTCGCAAACGCGGGTGTTTTGGTGGCAGAAATCCATTGTTTGAAATCAACGCAGCAGCACAATTTCATTCTAGTCGATGCTGGTTTTAACGACTTGTTGAGACCTAGTATGTATGGCAGCTATCACAAAATAGAAGTGATTCATCAAGCAACAAATCAGCGGCAAGCAAGCCCATTGTTTGACCCGCTTGAGTATGCGGTGGCTGGACCTTTGTGTGAGTCCGGTGATGTGTTTACACAAGATGCCAGTGGCGTGATTTGCCATCAAATACTGAATAATCCTAGGGTGGGCGATTTGCTGGTGTTTAATGATGTTGGTGCATATGGAGCTTCTATGTCTTCAAATTACAACAGTCGACCGCTGGCGCCTGAGTTTTTGATCGATGGAGGGCATCATCGCCTCATCAGAAAAAGACAAAACATAAGTGACTTGTTAGCGTTAGAAAACGTGTAATTTGACTGAGATTCTTCAACGATAGAATGAGATTAAACAAGGAACTGAAGAGGAAGCAGATTGATTTCATTCTATTTTGCTGGTTACACTGAATAAACATTATTTATAAATTCTTTAAGGGGTTGCCAGTGAACCAGACATTTGAAGCGATATTTAAAGACAATGTTAAACGCATGCATTATCAAGTTGATGGACTGAGTTCAGATAAAAGCCATATTCAGGTGGTTATTTGGCCAACGTTTTCTGGATTGACAGATTTTGAAAAAGGTATTGCGGATCATATTGCGTCACTAGGGTTTTCAGCAACAGCGCTTGATTTGTATGGTATAGATCAGAATCCAGTAGAGATGGAGCAGAAGCGTGCCAAAATGGGGGCCTTGGTTGCAGAAGCCGACCCACTACACGAGTTACAAAATGAGCTAACACAATCAGCTTGTGATGCTATTCATGGTAAAACCATCGTCCATATTGGTTTTTGTCTAGGTGGTCGCTTGGCTTTGGAAGCAGGTCTGCATCTTGAAAACAGTGCTGGAGCAGTGAGTTTTCATGGTTTGATGAGTTTTTTCCGTGCTCAGTCGGAAGAAAAGGCTAATACGAAAACAAAAATTTTGGTTTTAAATGGTCACCAAGACCCGCTGGTTACAGAAGACGACGCTCAAGAAGCAAAACGTTATTGGACAAGTTTAGCGATGGATTTCCAGTTTGTTGACTTCAGTAATACCATGCACTCATTTATGTTACCGAGTGCGAATAATCCAGAGCATGGTAGTCAATACAATCCATTAGTGGCAAAACGTGGTTATAGCTATTTAGAAAGCTTTTTAGAAGAATTTATTTAAGTCAAAAGACAACATAAAAAAGCCTCGCTTAAAAAATTAGGCGAGGCTTTTTCGTTTTAACGCGCTGGTACTGGTCGATCCACTAAGGCTTCGCCATCACGGTTAAATAAGTAGCAATCTGCTTTTTTGATGCCTACTTTTACACTTTCACCATTGCGAGTTAGGTTAGAGCCGCTGACTTCAATGGTAAGTTTGCTGCCTTCAAATTGGCCGTATAGATAGGTAAGGCCACCTAAGTGCTCAGCCACATCAATATCAAGGTCAATAGTCAGATCGGCGTCTTGGATATTTTCTTTGATATGTTCAGGACGGATGCCGAGTTTTACGGTTTCGTTGACAGAGATCTTGGTTCCATCTACTTCCATCTCGATACGCTGATTTGCGATATCAATTACAGCTACGTCTTTATTGTCGATACTGACCACTTTACCTTCGAGGAAGTTCATTCTTGGTGAGCCAATAAAGCCCGCGACAAATTCGTTGGCAGGGTTGTGATAAAGCTCAAGCGGGGAGCCGACTTGTTCGACATTACCTGCACGTAGTACGACAATTTTATCAGCCAATGTCATGGCTTCGACCTGATCATGTGTCACGTAGACCATAGTAGCTTTTAGTTTGTTGTGCAGCTGCGCGATCTGAATGCGCATGTCGACACGAAGTTCGGCGTCCAGATTAGAAAGTGGTTCATCAAACAGGAAGACTTCTGGTTGGCGAACAATCGCACGACCGATGGCAACGCGCTGACGTTGGCCACCAGAAAGTTGTTTGGGTTTACGATCCAGCAGTTCATTAAGTTGTAGAATATTGGCAGCATTGCTGACTTGTGCTTTGATTTTCTCTGGCGCTACGCCATTCATACGTAAACCAAAACTCATGTTTTCTTCCACTGTCATGTGTGGGTACAAGGCATAGGATTGAAATACCATAGCAACACCACGGTCAGCTGGTGCCACGTTATTCATATTCGTGCCATTGATCTCTAACTTGCCATCTGTAATGTCTTCAAGGCCTGCGATTAGGCGCAGTAGGGTGGATTTACCACAACCAGACGGGCCCACAAAGACCACAAATTCACCGTCTTGCAAATCTAAATTGACACCATGAATTGTCTCAATGTCATGAAACCGTTTGATGACGTTTGTTAGTTTTATCGTCGCCATAATGGACTTTCCTATGCTAGTTAGAGGCCATAGCCCCCATTCGGGTGGATACTTTCTTACAAGCGTCTTTGACCAATGTTTGAAAGTGTTGGAAACGCGTATCGTCTACACGAAATTTTGGAGCTGTAATACTGAGCGCGGCAATGGGTTCGTTTCTATGGTTTAAAATCACCGAAGCAGCGCATTGAATACCTTCTTCATGTTCTTCTAAATCCAAGGAAATTTTGCTTTCACGAATCTTGATAAGATCGTCTCTTAGCATCTCTTCGTTAATCAGCGTGGTGTCTGTGTGCTTGATAAAGCGCTGTTCTTTGATGGCTAGGGCTAATTGATCTTCATTGAGAAACGCCATCATGGCTTTGCCGACACCAGTACAATAAGCAGGGCCTTTTTTGCCGACTGCAGAAAATAAACGCAAACTTTTTTGGCTTTCTAATTTGTCGATGTAAATGACGTCGCCACGATCAAGAACAGCAAGGTGAATGGTTTCACCGGTTTCATCCCACAAATGTTTCATCTGATCAGCTGCTATATCGCGCACATCAATTTTTGACCAAGCTTGGTGTGCTAATTCTAGTAATCCATAGCCAGGATGATAGAGCTGAGTCACTTCATCAAAGCGAACCAAGCTCTTTTCAGTTAATGACATCAAGGTACGATGTGCTGTGGCTTTCGGTAAGTCCGTTTTATCTACTAATTCTGCAAAGCGTAATGGCACAGGCGTCATGCAAACTTCTTGCAATAGGCTAAGTGCTTTGTCTAACGATGAGCCTCCGCTCTTAGTTTCTTGCTCTGTCATGGTTAGGTTTCCTTAATTTCTATTTTTATAATTTTCTAAGGTCGATTTAGCCTCTAAAAAAAGCCTTAAAAAAATGTTCTAAATTGAGTATTGCAAAAAATGGAACTTTATTCCATTATTTTATTAGACGAGTTGTCGGAAGGTAAATTCAGATAACAAGTAGAGCAATTTATAAATTAATAAAAATAAGAGGTATGTGCACCATGCAGAAGTTGCATAGCAAGCAGCAGCAATGGATGCCGGTTTTGTTCTTAGCGCCAGCAGTCATTTTGTTTGTGGTCTACGTTATCTTTCCTATTCTCCAGAGTATCTGGTTGAGCTTTTATGAATGGGATGGAATTGGTGAAAAAACCTTCGTAGGCTTTAGTAATTACATTGAACTTTTCGATGACTATCAGTTTTGGGTGGCGTTAAAAAATAACCTGTATTGGATGGTCTTCTTCATGTTAGCGCCGCCAATTGGGTTGGGTATTGCGTTATTTCTTAATCAAAAAATCATGGGCATACGTTTAGTTAAGTCTATGTTTTTCTTTCCTTTTGTTATTTCTCAAGTTGTCGTGGGTTTGGTTTTCTCTTGGTTCTATGACCCTTCTTTCGGACTTTTTAATAAGGCAATTGGCTTATTTGGAATGGAGCCTGTGGCGATCTTGTCCGATGAAAATTGGGTGACGTTCGGTATCATAGTCGCGGGGCTGTGGCCGCAAATTGCTTACTGCATGATCTTGTACCTCACAGGCTTAAATAATCTCAACCCAGATCAAATCGAAGCTGCGCGTTTAGACGGCGCTCATGGCTGGAAAATGTTGCGTCACGTGATTTTACCTCAGCTACGTCCCGCCACTTTTATTGCAGTCGTGGTGACGGTGATTGGTGCGCTACGAAGCTTCGACCTTGTCGCAACCATGACCAGCGGTGGTCCATTTGGCTCATCCAGCGTCCTTGCTTACTTCATGTATGAGCAATCAATCTTTAACTATCGTGCTGGATACGGTGCTGCGATTGCGACTGTGTTGTTCTTGATTATGGATATTTATATCGCCTACTTTTTGTGGCGTATGCTGAAGAGTGAGAAAGCCTAATGTTTCCAACTCCTATAGAAAAAAGATCATTACCCTTTAATTTGAGCTACCGCGTTGCGGTTTGGATTGCTTTATTTCTTTGGTTGTTACCTTTGATTGCCGTCATGATGACATCTGCTCGTTCAATGGCAGATATTAATGGCGGTAATTATTGGGGAATTCCGACTGAGTGGATGTTCTTTGAAAACTACACCATGGTGTTTACACAAACGCCAATGCTGCGCTATTTGCTTAACTCGCTAATTATCACTTTACCAGCAGTGTTTGGCGCCGTTGCCTTGTCGACACTGGCGGGTTATGCCCTAGCTAAATATAAGTTTCGCGGTAATGTGGCGCTTTTTGCCGCTTTCATTGCAGGCAATTTTGTACCCTTTCAAATCCTGATGATTCCAGTGCGTGATTTGACTATCAGTATGGGGCTGTATGACACGGCGTCTGGTTTGATTCTTTTCCATATCGCTTTTCAAACCGGTTTTTGTACCTTGTTTATGCGTAACTTCATTGTTGGTTTACCTGATGAATTGATTGAAGCAGCGCGTGTGGAAGGCGTGAGCGAATGGCAAATTTTTTGGCATGTGGTGTTGCCATTGGTTCGTCCTGCTTTGGCAGCCTTATCTGTATTGATTTTCACCTTTATTTGGAACGATTACTTCTGGGCCTTGGTATTGGTACAAAGTGATGAAGTACGTCCGATTACCGCCGGTATCAGTGCACTGAAAGGTCAGTGGATGGCATCTTGGCAGCTTATTGCAGCTGGCTCTATCGTAGCGGCTCTGCCACCAGTTATTTTGTTCTTTGCCATGCAACGTCACTTTATTGCAGGCTTAACCTTAGGCGCTACAAAAGGATAATTGATCATGTCTGAAGTGAAGAATGTGTCTTTTTATCGACAAGACTTGCTAACAAAGGACTTGCTAGGAAAAGAGCAGCAAGGCAAAACCTTGGTGATTGCTTGCCCAAAGCAAGGCGCACCTGAGTTGTTGTATTTTGGTGATGCTTTGCCCAAAACGACAGATTTAGCCAGTGTCTATTTGTCACAGCAGGCAGCCATACCGCAAGCGATGATGGATAAACCAACGCCAATGTCGTTGATTCCTGAAGCCGGTCGCGGTTGGTTGCAAACGCCAGCGGTTGAAGCCATTGCAGAAGATCGCCCAGTCTGGGCTGCGTGTTGGTCTTTGGTTGCCGTGGATGAAAAGCAAAGCGGCTTTGTCATTCGTTTGGAGGACAAGGTTGCGCAATTGTCAGTGGCGTTGAACATTGGCTTGTTGTCTTCTGGTGTATTACGCCAACAGTTGACGCTGACCAACCAAGGTCAAGCGAATGTCACCGTCCAACGCTTGGCGTGTACTTTACCAGTTGCCAGTCAATTTACCGAACGAATGGGATTCTATGGTCGCTGGTGTCAGGAATTTCAACAAGAGCGCTGTGATTGGCAAGCCACTTGGTTGCAAGAAAACCGTAATGGCCGAAACTCTCAGGCCAACTTTCCTGCAGTGATTGTCGGTGAACAAGGCTTTGGTGAACAACAAGGCGATCTTGTCGGTGCGCATTTGGCGTGGAGCGGTAATCACAGATTAAAAGCCGATTACACCGCGGAAGGTCATCGTTACTTGCAAGCTGAAGTCTTGTATTTACCGGGTGAAATCGTGCTTGCTGCTAATGAATCTATTTCGACACCAGAATTCTTAGCAGCACACAGTGCTTCTGGTTTGAACGCCATGAGCCAACAATTTCATCAAGAAGCACGTCATCGCCTGAAATTAACCAAACCTCGTCCTGTGCACCTTAATACGTGGGAAGCGTTTTATTTTGACCATGATATGGCCAAGCTGAAAGCGCTCGCGAAAGCGGCTGCCGATGTCGGTGTCGAGCGATATATCCTCGATGATGGTTGGTTCCGTGGTCGTCATCACGACAAAGCGGCATTGGGTGATTGGTTCGTTGATGAAACCAAATACCCAAATGGATTATTGCCATTGATTAGCTATGTGAGAAACGATCTTGGTATGGAATTTGGTCTGTGGTTTGAACCTGAAATGGTCAACCCAGATTCTGATTTGTTCCGTGCTCATCCTGATTGGGCATTGCAATTACCTCAGTACGAACCAGCGTTGGCGCGTAATCAATTGGTTTTAAATCTTGCCAAACCAGAAGCTTACCAATATATCCGTGAGCGTTTGTTTGCTTTGTTTACCGAGTATCCGATTGATTATGTGAAATGGGATATGAACCGAGACTACACTCAGCCAAGTGGCGATACCGCACCGCAAGCCCATGCTCAAGTTGAAGCTTTGTACCGTTTGTTGAGTGAGCTCAATCAAGCGTTTCCTGCAATGGAAATTGAAAGCTGTTCTTCTGGCGGTGCGCGAGTAGATTTTGGCATTTTGAATTTCACCAAACGCTTTTGGGCGTCTGATTGCAACGATGCTTTGGAGCGTCAAACTATTCAACGTGGCTTTAGCTATTTCTTACCGCCTGAAGTGATGGGCTCTCACATTGGTCCTGATAAGAGCCACACCACAAGCCGTATTCATGACGTAGCATTCCGAGCAGGCACAGCCATGTTGGGACATTTGGGCATTGAATGGAACTTGTTAGACGCCAATGCAGAGCAGAAAGTAACGATTGCCAATTGGCTCTCTCATTACAAACAGTACCGAAGCGTTTTGCATGAAGGCAATAACTGGCGTTTGCCAAGTGCCGATGGGCGAGCGCAAACCCAATGGGCTTTGAGCCAAGACAGAACGCAAGGTTTGGCTGTCTACAGTCAATTAACCATGCCAAAGCAAGCGCAAACTCTACCGGTCCGCCTACCTAACTTATTACCAGATCAGCTCTATCGAGTGAACGTTCTGGAGCATAGCCCATTGCCAGGTCATCTAATGAAAGCCTTGCCTGCGTGGTGGAAAAAAGATCTTATTTTAAACGGTGCGAGTTTGAGTCAAGTTGGGTTGAGATTGCCTATATTTGATCCTGAATCTCTAGTATTGCTAGCGATTCAAGCCGTACCTGTGATGGAGAAACATTGAATGAGCGACAATAATAACAAAGATAAAAAACCATTACGCAGTCAGCAGTGGTACGGCAAGTTGGATAAAGACGGCTTTATTCACCGTAGCTGGATGAAAAACCAAGGCTTGCCAGATCACAGTTTTGATGGTCGCCCAATCATTGGTATTTGTAACTCGTGGAGCGAACTGACACCGTGTAATTCACATCTGCGTGAATTGGCGGAATACGTGAAACGTGGTGTTTGGGAAGCGGGCGGCGTGCCGCTGGAGTTTCCCGTAATGTCTCTGGGCGAAACTCAAATGAAGCCGACAGCGATGCTGTTCCGTAATTTGATGAGTATGGACGTTGAAGAATCCATGCGCGCCTACGGCATGGACGGTGTTGTGTTATTGGGCGGTTGTGACAAAACCACACCAGCGCAACTAATGGGCGCGTGTTCGGTGGATTTACCGACCATTGTTGTGTCTTCTGGCCCAATGCTAAACGGTAAATATCGCGGTAAAGACATAGGTTCTGGTACGGACGTATGGAAATTTAGTGAAGCGGTACGTGGCGGCAAAATGAGCCTTGATGCTTTCATGCGTGCTGAGTCGGGCATGTCTCGTTCTCGTGGAACTTGTATGACCATGGGAACGGCGTCGACCATGTCTTGTTTGATTGAAGCTTTGGGTATGTCGTTACCTGAGAACGGTACCTTGCCAGCGGTAGACGCGCGTCGTCAGGCACTGGCTCACATGACTGGCGCTCGCATTGTTGAGATGGTCAAAGAAGACTTAAAACCGTCTGATATTTTGACTAAGACGGCTTTTGAAAATGCCATTCGTGCCAATGCGGCGATTGGCGGATCAACCAATGCGGTGGTGCATTTGTTGGCGATTGCGGGTCGTGTTGGTGTGGATTTAACCCTAGAAGATTGGGATCGCATCGGTGCGGAAATTCCTTGTCTGGTAGATTTGATGCCTTCTGGCCGATTCCTGATGGAAGATTTCCATTACGCCGGCGGTTTCCCCGCGTTAATTCAGCGTTTGAGTCATCTTTTTGATATGAATGCCAACACGGTTTGTGGTGCTACTTTGGGCGAGATTACCGAAGGTGCAGAGTGTTTCAACGAAGAAGTTATACGTCCCATCGATAAACCTTTGCGTGCAAAAGCGGGCATAGCGGTGTTACGCGGTAACTTGTCGCCACTTGGCGCGATTATTAAACCCAGCGCAGCCACGCCCGCTTTGTTGCAACACACGGGTAAAGCCGTGGTGTTCGAAAACATCGAAGACTACAAAGCTCGCATTGATGCACCAGAGCTAGAAGTAGACAAAGATTCTATTCTGGTACTGAAAGGTTGCGGGCCAAAAGGTTATCCGGGTATGCCAGAAGTCGGCAACATGGCGTTGCCAAGTAAGTTGTTAGAACAAGGCATTACCGACATGGTTCGCATCAGTGATGCGCGTATGAGTGGCACTGCGTTTGGTACTGTGGTGCTGCATGTTGCGCCGGAATCGACCGTAGGTGGGCCATTGGCCTTGGTGCAAAACGGTGATGAAATTACCCTTGATGTAGAAGGTCGTGGTTTGCATTTGCATATTTCTAATGAAGAAATGGCAGCTCGTAAAGCTGCATGGCAACCTGAAGAAAATGATTATCATCGGGGTTATGCCAAGCTGTATATCGACCATGTAATGCAAGCCGATCAAGGTGCTGATTTGGATTTCCTTGTTGGCAACAGTGGGTCGAAAGTGAGCAGGGAGTCTCATTAATGACAAATAATAAAAACAAAACTGTCTTTCCTAGTTTGGCTGGACGTCACGCTCTTGTTAGTGGTGGCGCGTCTGGTATTGGTGAAGCCTTGGTTCGAGCGTTAGCTCAGCAAGGCTGTTTGGTGAGCTTTTTCGATATTGATCAAGCAGCAGGCGATAGCCTAGCAAAAGAGCTAAACGATCAAGGCTTGAAAACGCATTTTCATATGGTTGATTTGACTGAAATAGACACGCTTCAAAAAGTGATTACTGAGCGTATGGCTGATTGGGGGGCGATTCGCATTCTGGTAAACAACGCAGCCAACGATCATCGTCATACGCTACAAGACATGACATCAGACGCGTTTGATAAATGTATGTCAGTCAATTTAAAACATCATTTCTTTGCCGCTCAGGCTGTAGCTCCAGCCATGGCTGAAGCCGGTGGCGGTAGCATTATCAATATGAGTTCCAACTCTTGGATGTTGGGATTGGCCGGTTATCCGGGTTATGTGACGGCAAAAGCGGGTATTTCAGGTTTAACGAAGGGTTTGGCTCGCGAGCTTGGCGGTCAGAAAATTCGTGTCAATACAGTATTACCCGGCTGGGTAATGACGGAAAAACAAAAGCGTTTGTGGTTAACGCCAGAAGCCGAAGAAGAATTAATGACACAGCAAGCGCTTAAAGAAAAAATTAAGCCAGAAGATGTGGCGGATTTGGTGCTGTTTTTGGGTGCTGATGATAGCCGTATGATCTCTGGACAAAGTTTGGTTGTGGATGGAGGGCGTTTGTAATGACCCAATTTAATCCTGTTTCACAATCTGCTGGTGGCCAAGCGAGCTTTATTGCCGTTGACTGGGGAACCACCAATTTACGTGCCTTTTTGATGAATCAGGATGGTCATATTCAAGCCCAGCGCGACAGTGACCGAGGCATGTTAAAGCTCGGCTCTGCTGAATTTGAAAGTGTCTTATCTGATTTGTTGGGGGATTGGCTAACGCCTGATCTGCCTATTTACATGGCGGGTATGGTTGGCAGTCGAGGTGGTTGGCAAGAAGTGCCTTACCAACAATGTCCTATCAAGTTAGACGATTTGTCAGATCATCTTTTTTGGCTGACCACGTCGTTACCAAACAAGGTGGCAATTGTACCTGGCTTACGAGGTACGGGGGTTGCTGGTTTGCTTGATGTTATGCGTGGCGAAGAAACGCAATTATTGGGCGCGCTTGATTGGTTAGAAGAGCAAGGCCGTGCCGATGAATCACCGGTATTTTGCTTGCCAGGAACCCACTGTAAATGGGCGCAAATCACTGAAGGTAAGGTGACGCAGTTTTCTACTTCAATTACAGGCGAGCTTTTTGCGCGTTTGAATGACGAATCGAGTTTGGTAAAGGGTTTACCTAAATCGGATCAGCTCAACGAAGAAGCATTCAAAAAAGGCGTGCAAGCTAGTCTACAATATGGCGGAATTTTACATCATTTATTCAGTGCTCGTAGTCGTTTTGTGTGTGGTGAATTAGCTGCCGACGAAGTGCGAGATTATTTGTCTGGTGTAGTGATTGGTCATGATGTGAATGACACGTTAGAAGCTTTAAAGGTGGTGTCGTTAGAAGTGCCAAAAAGTCCTGTACTGATCATAGGTAGCGAAGCGCTTAGCGAACGTTATGCTCTGGCTTTGTCTTCGCGAGATCTTACTTCTGAATTTTTAGCCGCTAACGAAGCCAGTATTCGTGGTTTAAAGCGCTTGGCGAATCGTCAGGCAGTGTCGGCAAATAACCCGACTACAGGAGCGTTATGATATGAAACATTCTTTTAATGCATTGATGCAAGAATTCCCAATGGTCGCCATTCTTCGTGGTATTAAACCTGACGAAGTGATTGAGCACGCTCAAGTTCTAATTGATGCTGGTTTTCGCTTACTCGAAGTGCCGCTTAATTCGCCCGATGCGTTTACCAGTATTCGCAGCTTGCAAGAGACTTTTGGAGAGCAAGTATTGATTGGCGCCGGCACGGTTTTGACCATGGCACAATTGACCGAATTAGTTGCCACTGGCGCAAAATTAATGGTTTGCCCACATACGGATGTCGAGCTGATTAAAGCTGCCAAAGTAGCTGGTTTATACGCTATGCCAGGTTTTTTTACCGCGAGTGAAGCGTTTGCAGCGTTACACGCTGGTGCAGATGCGGTGAAACTGTTTCCTGCTGAAGCTTTGCCTACGATCAATGTGGTTAAAGCCTTGGGCGCGGTGATTCCCGCCGAGACTTGGTTGTGCCCTGTTGGCGGAGTTAGTCCTTCGAATGTGGCTGATTATTTGAATGTTGGTGCTCGTGGCTTTGGTCTAGGTTCGGCTTTGTATAAAAAAGGCCAATCTGTAGAAATGACAAAAGCTAATGCTGAAGCCTTTATGGCTGCTTGGAAGGCCTATCAAAAATAGCTCTCTTTAAGTAGACAAGACAAGTTGGAGAATAAAAACAATGAAGCAAATTAGTACGCAACGTCACCAATTAGCCGAAGGGCCATTTTGGAGTCAAAAAGAACAAGCTTTGTACTGGGTAGATATTCCAGCTTGCCAAGTATGGTGTTGGCATCAGGCATCTAATGAATATCAACATTGGACTTTGCCCAAAAAAGTATCTGCAGTATTCACTACACAAAGTGATCGTTTATTAGTGGCTTTGGCAGACTCTGTCGCCTATTTGGATAAAACAACAGGTGAATTAGAACACTTGTGTGATTTGGATACCGATATTCCGGGCAATCGTAGCAACGATGCTAAATGTGATCCAAACGGTGTGTTGTGGCTTGGCACTATGGATGATGCAGAAGAGAAAGCATCGGGTCGGTTATGGAAGATTACGCCGGAAGGCAAAAAAACATTGATGCTGGAAGGGGTTGGTATTTCCAATACTTTGGCATGGGACGAGTCTCGTGGACGCTTTTATTTTGGCGATTCCATGACGCGAAAAGTGCATATTTTTCCGTATCCAGAATTTTATGACATCCGTAGCCAAAAGCCATTTTTTGAAGTGAAAAAAGGCATCGGAGCTGATGGCTCTTGTATTGATTCGGAAGGCTGTATTTGGAACGCCAATTGGGATGGTGCTCGTGTTGTGCGATACAACCCAGAAGGCGAAGTGTTGCAGACGATTGAATTACCCTTCTCTAAGCCAACCAGCTGCGTGTTTGGTGGCCCTGATGGCAACACGCTATTTATTACATCCGCCAGCGTGGCGACCAGTGAAGACGACTTGGCTAAGCAGCCGCTTGCAGGTCACGTCGTTGCGATTGATTTAACAACAATAAATATTACTGGCGCGCCAAGCCAGCCATTTGCAGGAGCTTAAAATGAAATTAGGTGTGTGTTATTACCCAGAACATTGGCCAAAAAGTCGTTGGGTTGAAGATGCTCAACATATGCGACGCATTGGTATTCAGTATGTTCGAGTTGGCGAGTTTAGCTGGAGTACGATTGAGCCAACTCCGGGTGAACTGCATTGGGAGTGGCTGGATGAGTCGCTAGATATTTTGCATTCTGAGGGTTTAAAAGTCATTTTAGGTACGCCAACCGCGACACCACCAAAATGGTTGGTTGATCGTCATCCGTCTATGTTGGCAAAAGATGAAGCGGGGCGAGTACGAGGTTTTGGTTCTCGTCGTCATTATACTTTTGCGAGTTTGGAATATAGAGAAGAATGTCGTCGCATGGTGACCATGATGGCTGAACGCTATGGTCACCATCCAGCGGTGGCTTCCTGGCAGACAGACAATGAATATGGTTGTCATGATACGGTGTTAAGTTATGCCGAAGCTGATCTTGCTGCGTTTCGTCTTTGGTTGGCAGAAAAATACGGCACGGTAGAAGCGTTAAATAAAGCCTGGGGCAACGTGTTCTGGAGTATGGATTATCGCTCTTTCGATGAAATCGAATTGCCGAATTTAACGGTTACCGAAGCCAATCCTTCTCACCGTTTGGACTTTCAGCGTTGCTGTTCAGATCAGGTGGTTGCTTTCAACAAACTACAAGTGGACATTTTGCGTGAGCATTCTGCTGGCCGTGATTTAGTGCATAACTATATGGGGTTCTTTACGGCATTTGATCACCACAAAGTCGGTCAAGATCTTGATGTGGCGAGCTGGGACAGTTATCCATTGGGGTCTTTAGACAAAGAGCCTCTTTATACTGAAGATGAAAAACATACTTATTTGCGAGTCGGTCATCCGGATGCAGGCGCATTTCATCATGATTTGTATCGCGGCTGCGGTAATGGTCGTTTATGGATTATGGAGCAGCAACCAGGACCTGTGAATTGGGCGCCACACAATCCAACGCCTGCCGATGGTGCGGTACGTTTATGGACGTGGGAAGCTTTTTCCCATGGCGCTGAATTGGTGTCGTATTTCCGCTGGCGTCAGGCGCCATTTGGTCAAGAGCAAATGCATGCTGGCTTGTTACGTCCTGATGCGCAAGAAGCTGAAGCGGCAAAAGAAGCGACCTTAGTGGCGCAAGAAGTGAAAGTCTTGGCTGAATCAATTGGCCTTGATGCAGATGAGTTAATGTCCCTACCAAGTGCTGGAAAAGTCGCATTGATGTTTGATTATGACGCTTGTTGGTCTTTAGATATTCAGCCTCAGTCGCGTGCTTATCGTTACTTTTTCTGGTGTTACCGCATGTATGAAGCCATGCGCGAACTTGGCTTATCTGTGGACATTGTTTCAAGTAATGCGCCATTAGATATGTATGAATTATTGGTTTTACCTGCTCAAGCGCATATTACCCCTGAGCTGCAGAATCGATTGAATTCCTATCAAGGTGTTTTGCTCGCAGGGCCAAGAACAGGTAGTAAAACAGAAACCTACCAAATACCTGAGAACCTTGCTCCGGGTCCGTTGGCTAGCTTATTACCATTAACAGTAGAGCGTGTAGATGCGTTGCCTGAGCATACTCAGCCAGCTGTTTCTGGCCGTTGGGGCGCAGGTAAATTAAAGCATTGGCATGAACAAATTAAGACGGAATTACCTTGTTTGTTAAAAGATGATGGTGGTAATCCAGTGTTAATGGGAGAAGGCCGTCACTATTATCTTGGCTCTTGTATTGATAATACTCTGTTAAAAGCCAGCTTAGCTAAGTTGTCTGAAGTGGCGGGATTATCGACTTACTATTTGCCAAAAGGCGTTCGAGTGAGAGAACGAGGCAATGTGATTTTTGCATTTAATTACAGCTCAAATACGGTTGTTTTTGTGCCTCAGAATGCAGAACTTGTCATTGGTTCTAAGTGTTTAGGTGCAGCTGATGTTGCCATTTGGAAAAAACAATAAACAATAAACAGTAAAAGTAGCTATTTAAATGGAACTTTGTTTCGTTTATTGATTAATTTTTTTGTTTGGTCAATACTGAAACTTGGTTCCAATTAATAAAAACAAAAAGAGGGCTTATTTACATGAAAAAAATACAATCCTTATTAGTAGGGGCAATGGCATTAGGTGCAATCTCTATCGCTAATGCTGGTACCTTGGTGATTAATTCTGATCAGGCAGATCCAGCACCAAAGAAAGCGTTCACTGAAATGGTGCAGAAGTTCGAAAGTGAAAACCCTGACATTACAGTAAAATACAACCTTTACGACAAAGAAGGTTATAAAACGGCTATTCGGAATTGGCTTTCTACTACGCCACCAGACATTGTTTTCTGGTATTCAGGCAATCGTATGAAAAGCTTTGTTGACCGTGATTTGTTTGAAGATGTTAGTGATATTTGGCAAAAACTCGGTTTGAAAGAAATTATGCCTGCAGCGACAGCGGCTTCTACATTGAACAATAAGCAATGGGGCATTCCCTACAGTTATTATCAATGGGGTATTTATTACCGTAAAGATATCTTTGACAAGTTAGGTTTGTCTGAACCTAAAACGTGGGACGAATTTCTTGCCGTCAACGCGAAGCTAAAAGCCAATGATGTTACACCTATTACAATAGGCACCAAGTATTTATGGACTGCAGCGGGTTGGTTTGATTACTTGAATTTGCGTACCAATGGTTTGGATTTTCATATCGATTTGATGGATGGCAAAATTCCTTATACTGATCCTCGCGTTCGTAAAACCTTTGAACATTGGAAAGAGCTTATTGATAAAGGCTACTTCCTAGAAAACCATGCTTCTTATTCATGGCAAGAAGCACAGCCATTTATGTACAACGGCCAAGCAGCCATGTACTTGATTGGTAACTTTATTGTGCCAAACTTTCCTAAAGAACTTGACGGTAAGATGGGCTTCTTCCAATTCCCTATCATTGATCCAGCCATTCCTATTGCCGAAGATGCACCAATGGAAACAGTTCATATTCCAGCAAAAGCAAAAAACAAAGTTGATGCTCGGAAATTCTTGGAATTCATGGCTCGTGCTGATAATCAAACCATGCTAAATGATGTCTTGCTACAGATTCCACCTAATATTAAAGCGAAAGCACCGGATGACTTTTTCTTGAATAAAGGTGTAGCAATGTTGAACAATGCCGCTGGTACCGCTCAGTTTTATGATCGTGATACTGATCCAAGCATGGCTCAAGAAGGCATGAAGGGTTTCCAAGAGTTTATGGTAAAACCAGAGCGTCTTGATGCGATTTTGAAACGTTTAGAAGGTGTCAGAAAACGCGTTTTTAAATAAGCTTTAATTTGTTTTAATGCAGCGAAAAGCCAGTCAACTTTTTGAGGTTACTTCAGAAAGTTGACTGACTTTTTTGTTGCTGGACTTATTTATTGCTTAGCTATTCTGCTTACTTAGTCAGAGCAGAAACAATTTGGTGAGTGTTGTAATTCATCAATTTCAAGTAAGAGGAAGCAGGGCCATTTGTATCAGAAAGAGATTCTGGGTAAAGCTCGCCGCCCGGTTTTGCGCCTGTTGCATTCGCAATTTGTTTAACTAGACGTGCATCATTTGAATTTTCAATGAAGTAGGTTTTGATCTGCTCTTGTTTGATTTGGTCGATAAGGCTGGCGACATCCGCGGCGGTTGCTTCTGTTTCAGTCGACAAACCAAGTGGCGCTAGGAATTTCACCTTGTATTCTTTTGCATAATAACCAAAGGCATCATGGCTGGTTAATACTTGGCGTTTACTAACCGGAATGGTGTCAATTTCAGCGTGGATTTTCTTGTTTAATTGGGTTAGTTGCTGAGTGTATTTTTGAGCATTAGCTTGATAAGTTGACGCGTATTCTGGGTCAATGTTTTCTAGCGTTTTCTCGATATTGTTTACCCATACAATGACGTTTGGAATGCTGTTCCATACGTGTGGATCGGTCACTTCTTCCCCGTCTTCTACGAAGGTATGCGTGTTGATTCCTTCCGATACAACGGTCGTTGGCTTGTCAGAGCCTGACGCTTTGACAATTTTAGTAAACCAAGATTCTAAGCCTTCGCCGCTAATAAAAGTTGCAGAAGCGTTTTTGATGGTTTTTGCATCTTTCGGAGAAGGAGAGAACTCATGAGGATCACCATTGGCTGGAATTAGACTCGTCACATCAACCAAATCACCGCCTACTTGTTTTACTACATCGGCAAGAATACTAAAGCTGGCAACCACAGGAACAGGTTTTTCCGGTGACGCATGAGCAAGGGTTGTGCCCAGCGTTAAAGTGGAAAGTAGCGTTAACGCGAAAGGTATTTTATTCATTGTTGAATCTCCATTGGGGTTGAGTGTGTTTTTTGACGCAAATGCTTATAGAAGATACCAGCAGGGGCGAACAGCAAGGACAAGATATAAAGGCTTGTTGCCGTCAGTATGATGGTCGGTCCACAAGCAAAATTAAGTTGGAAGGAAATGATTAGGCCGAGATAGCCAGATAAAGTCGCTGATAAAGTGGCAATGGCGATCATTTTCGGTAAGGTTTTTGCCCATAGTTGAGAGATAACCGCTGGCAACATCATCATGCCAACCGCCATTAAAGTGCCGAGGGTTTGAAATCCTGCGACTAAGTTCAGTACCACCATCAGCAGGAAAATTCCGTGGTAGATAACGCCTTTGCCGCCGACAGAACGTAAAAACCGTGGATCAAAGCATTCCACAACCAAGGGACGATAAATCAAGGTAAGTAGAATTAACGAGAAGCTGGCGATGCCCCCTATGAGATACAGAGCTTCAGCATCGATGGCTAAAATAGAGCCAAATAGCACGTGCAGTAAGTCAATGTTCGAGCCTTTAATGGAAATCAATAAAACGCCTAACGCCAAGGACGCAAGATAAAAACTGGCGAAGGAAGCGTCTTCTTTTAGATTGGTATTGCGACTGACGATGCCGGACAATATGGCCACGGTGAGTCCTGCAACTAAGGCGCCTAAGCCCATTATTGGTAAAGAAAGTGTGCCTGCAATCATAAAACCAATGGCGGCGCCGGGGAGCACAGCGTGGCTCATGGCGTCACCAATTAGGCTCATGCGGCGCAGCATAAGCAATACGCCAATTGGACCAGAGCTTAGACCCAGTGCAACCGATGCAATCAGAGCACGACGCATAAAGCCATAATCCTGAAAAGGTGCAATGGCGAGTTCGTAAAGGATCATGCGGATTCCTTAAATGGAGTAGAGATTTGGCTCTGCGGGTTGTCCCAGTAATGAATTAAGCTTTTTGCCCGTTGTTTGTTTTGTACCGATAGCGCTTGTCGAGTGTCGCCCCAATAAACGGCTTCGCGAGCCAGCAATAAGGTATTTGGAAAGTGTTGTTCTATTTGTTCTAAGTCATGAAGAATGGCAAGAACGGTACGACTCTCTTTGTTCCACTGAAGAATTAAAGCGAGTAGATCGTGGGTTGTTTGTTCGTCCACCGCATTGAACGGTTCATCTAAAATCACCACTCGGGCGTCTTGTAAAAGCAGTCGTGCAAACAAGGCACGCTGAAATTGCCCAGAGGAAAGAGAACCTATTTGACGCTTTTCCATGCCGGCTAAACCCACTTGTCGCAAGGCGTCTTTTGTCTCTTCTAAACAAGCGTTTGATAAGCCACGAAACGCTCCATTTTTTCGCCATGAACCTAAGCTCACTAAGTCTTCAAGATTTAGAGGGAAGTGGCGATCTATCTCAGCGGTTTGAGGAAGATAGGCAATGTCTTGCGGCGTTAATTTTCCTTGGTTGATGTGGCCATTGGTTAGGGGGAGCTCTCCCATGATGGCTTTCACCAAAGTGGATTTTCCTGCTCCGTTCGCGCCAGCAATCGCCGTTAAGCTGCCGGCTTCAAATTTCCCGGTCAAATGGCAAACGGCATGTACTCTGCCATAGGAAACACACACGTCGTCTAGGATTAATGTGCTCATGGCAAGGCGACCGCCCAGATAATAAGCACCCAAAGGGCGAGAACTAAAAAACTGGTCAATGCGAGTCTTTGTAAAGCCGATTGGCTTAATACACTTTTTTTAAGTCTCATGTTCTAAGTCTCATGGTTGTGCCTTTACTCACGTACTCACGATAGAGAAGTCCATGTAAGTGCTTGTTTATAGGGAGGTTGAGGCTTGCTTGAAAGTATAGAAATGTTATATCATAACAAAATCGTTTCCAGTAGTATTTCTTATCTCATGGATGTCGCATTGTTGTGAATGTCCTCATTGTTTAAAAATTAAGGATTTAAATTTTTATGAAAACTTTTTTTCAGCCGCTTCGCTGGGCAACGCAATTACTGCTGCTGTCCGCTGTGGTTTCTACTAGTGTGGCGGTGGCGCAACCGACACAATCGAATACCTTGTCCATCAGTGCTGCTTTTGAGTTCACCAGCTTAGATCCATCAAAAAGTGGTTTTGTTTATAGTCGTATGCAGGTCTTAGAAACCTTGGTTGATGTGGATGAAAACGGTTTATTGCTTCCTGCCTTGGCTAAAAGATGGCAGGTGAGTAAGGATGCCAAAACCTGGACATTTGATTTGCGTGATAACGTGCATTTTCACGATGGCAGTTTGATGAACGCCGATGCGGTTGTTAACAGCTTGACCATTGCACAATCTAAACATGGCGCTTTAAAAAATGCCCCAATTGATAGCATTCGTGCCGAAGGGAATAACAAAGTAAAAATTACCCTGTCCCATCCTTACACGTTATTGGGTGCAGTGTTGGCGAACTACGCCAATGGTATTTTGTCTCCGAATGCTTACGGCAAAGACGGCGATGTGCTTGCGTTGTCGGCAACAGGTCCTTATCAGCTATATCAGTTTTCGCCGCCACATAAATTGGTTGTTGAAAAGTTTGATGATTATTGGGGTAAGAAAGCCAGCATTCCTTATGCAAGTTACTTAACAGGTCACCGTGCGGAAAGTCGCGTTTTGCAGGCTCGAAGCGGTCAAGCCGATATTGTGTTTGGTTTGGATCCTGCCAGCTTGCCTTCGTTAAAGCGTTTGCCTAGCTTGGAAGTTCACTCTAATCCTATCCCAAGAACCATAGTGTTGAAGTTAAACAGTGGCCATCCTTTTATGAAGGATGTTAAAGCGCGTAAAGCACTAAGCTTAGCGATCAACCGCCAAGGTATTGCGAAAGGGATTTTACGCATTCCAGGCTCAGAAGCGGACCAACTTTTGCCTGCTTCTATGTCTAACTGGCACTTGAGTAATGTAGCCAGTAAAACGGAAGCTGAGGCGGGAACGCCGGAATCTCTGTTTGCGTCTTTAGGTTGGAAGAAAAACTCAAAAGGCTTACTGGAAAGAGACGGTGAGCAATTTCATTTGACCATCATTACTTACGCGGATAGACCAGAACTGACCACTGTGGCGACGGCGATTCAAGCGCAATGGCAAGCTATTGGTATCGAGACAAAAGTCGAAGTGACCAATTCTAGTGCCATCCCAATGGGTCACCAAGATGGTTCGTTAGAAGTGGCGTTGATTGCGCGTAACTATGGTTTTATTGCCGATCCATTAGGTGTGATGTTGTCTGATTTTGGCTCCAATGGCGGCGGTGATTGGGGGGCAATGAATTGGAATAATGAAAAATTAAGTGCAGGTTTGATGACATTGGAAGAAACGTCTGATCCTGTGACATACAAAAAAATTGCTCAGCGCAGCGCTCAGATTATCTTCGACGAACGCCCAATGATCCCAGTGTCTTCTTATGTTCAGCAGACGTCGGTTAATAAGCGAGTGAAAGGTTTTCATTTTGATCCTTTTGAACGTAGCTACTTTTTGAATGACATGGAGTTCGTAAAATAATGAAGGTAATGCTTTTAAAAAGGGCACTTCAGTTGATTACTGTGGTGTGGGGAGTAGGCACCCTAACTTTTATCTTGATGCGTTCTTTACCTGGAGATATGGCGTATCGAATTGCTGCTAGTCGATACGGTCAGGACAATGTTGACTCTCATGCCGCTGCTTTGGTGCGCGAAGAATTGAAGTTAGATCAAGGGGCTTTAACTGCTTATTGGCATTGGTTGACGGATCTTCTGCAATTCAAATTAGGCGATTCGTTAGTAAGTGGTTTGCCGGTGATGGACACTGTTCAACACATGCTTGGGCATTCGCTGTTGTTGGCTTTTACTGGACTTATGCTGTCTGTAATGATGGCCGTACCATTGGGTTTACTGAGTGCATGGCGCGGTAATCATTTAGATTCTGTGCTGATGGGATTGTCCAGTGTGATTCGTGCTATGCCGGTGTTTGTCTTGGGCGTGTTGTTTATCTTGCTGTTTGCTCTTCATTGGAACTGGTTTCCGGTTGCGGGATTTGGCACGCCAGCGCATTTGGTTTTGCCAGCTATTACCTTGGCGTTGAGCTTAGCGGCGGTATCCAACCGAGTGGTAAGAGATTCAGCTAAGCGAACTTTTCAGGCTGCGTTTTATCAATTTTCTAGAGTGAAGGGGTTATCTGCTTGGCAAACGTTTCGACAGCATGGTGTGCGCAATATTGCGGTGCCAGTTGTAGCGTTTTTCGGCATTCAGTTAGTCAGTATGATCGAAGGGATTGTGATGATTGAGTCATTGTTTTCATGGCCAGGAATTGGACATGGTTTGGCTCATGCTATTTTTGCTCGTGATATTCCTGTTATCCAAGGTGCGGCTTTGGTGATGGGGATTCTGTTCGTACTGTTGAATACCTTGGTGGATGTTATCTGTTTGTGGATTGATCCAAGAGGAGCGAAAACACTATGAAGATGAATAAATCTCAATGGGTTGGTCTGTCTATTTTATTGGCATTACTGGCGTTCTCGTTATTGGTGGTTGGGTTTTCGCCTTACAGCATTTCTCAACAAGATTTAAATGCCATTATGGAGTCACCTTCTGCGACACACTGGCTTGGTACGGATCATTTTGGTCGAAGTATGCTGACGCGTATGGCCCATGCGGTGGGCTTGTCTTTTGTCTTAAGTGTGTTGTGTGTGCTGACGTCATCTTTCGTCGGTACGGCTTTTGGTGTGTGGGCTGTGTGGGGTGGAAAAAAGGTCGATCATGTCATGGGCGTGATGGTCAATATTTTGCTTGCTTTGCCAGGTTTGGTCGTTGTGTTGTTGTTTGCTGCAATTGCACCAGGCTCTTTTTTGGTCTTGTACTTGGCGATTTCTCTGGTGCAATGGGTGGAATATTTTCGTGTCGTACGGGCAGTAACGCAGGGTGTGATTCAAAGCCCAGCAAGACAGTCTTCACAGATGATGGGGTTTGGTCGTTGGTATCAATTTAAACGTCATATTTGGCCTGCCATTTCACCTTCGGTTTTTACCTTAGCGGCATTTGGTGGCGCAAACGCGATTTTAACTATGGCGTCGTTGGGTTTTGTTTATGTAGGTATTCAGCCTCCGCTTGCTGAACTTGGTTTGATGACGGTCGAGTTATTCCCCTATTACAGTGACGCGCCTTGGTTATTAGCACAACCTTTGATTGTCATCGCTTTGATGGTGTTTTCATTTCATTTATTGGCAGGGAAACGAGCATGAGTGTATTGCTGAAATTAACCAATGTAGCGGTTTATGTGGGTGACACTTGTTTGCTAGAGCCAATTTCTTTGGAATTAAAGCAAGGTGAACCACTCACGATTTTGGGTCAGACTGGTTCCGGTAAGAGCTTATTGGCACAAGCTATTATGGGGTTATTATCGGATGATTTAAGTATGGCTGGTGACGTGGAAGTGTTTGGCAAAGTAATGTCGATTGATGAACGTCGGGCGTTGTGGGGCAAAGAGTTAGTGATGCTTCCTCAGGAGCCTTGGCACTCCCTTGATCCTTTAATGAAGGGTGTTGATCAGGTAAAAGAGGTGTATCAATTTGTACGTGAGAAGAGTAGCCAAGAGTCTCTTACGATTGCTGAAGATGATTTACGTCATGTTGGCTTGGCAGGTAGCGGACATAAACGACCAGATGAACTGTCTGGCGGTATGGCACAACGCCTTGCGATTACCGCCGCTACAGCAGGTGGTGCGCATGTTATCTTGGCGGATGAACCAACTAAAGGACTGGATGTATCACGTCGTGATGGCATTGTGCAGTTGCTTCAAGCTCGTTCGAATTTGGGCAGCTTACTGACGATTACCCACGACGTAGCAGTTGCTCGTCAGTTGGGTGGTTTGCTATTAGTGATGAAAAAAGGTCGCTTGGTTGAGCAAGGTGAGGCGACTCAAGTACTTGATTATCCAAAAGACGATTATACGCGCGAGTTGATAGCTGCCGATCCTAGTGCTTGGTCTGACATGGCTCCAACGTCTAGACAAGACCGCGCCGAGAGTATTCTTGTTGCAGACAAGCTAACGTTAGAACGAGGTGGACGAGTCTTGTTTGATGGACTGTCTTTTACTATCAAGCAAGGTGAGGTGGTTGGCATTGTCGGTGATAGTGGTTGTGGTAAATCGTCGCTTGGGGATGCCTTGCTGAATCTGTTGCCGATTTCTGCTGGTAGCATTGTTCGTTTGAACCAGGCTGCCAAGCCTTACCAATGGTTAAAACTGTATCAAGACCCGCCGTCGGCGTTTTCGTCTAGTGTGTCGCTCGGTCAGTTACTGGATGATTTGATACTTTTGCACGGTCTTGATAAAGCTCGTATTGCACCGTTAATGGCTCGTTTGAGTTTGCCGCACGGAGTTCTTGACCGTAATTGTATGGCTGTTTCTGGGGGGGAACTACAACGTTTTGCTATATTGCGAGCTTTGCTGTTGGATCCTGTATTTCTGTTTGCTGATGAGCCGACATCGCGCCTTGATCCGGTCACTGCCAAAGAGGTGACGGCCTTATTGGTAGAATTGGCTAGTGAAGCGGGTTGTGCAGTTTTACTTGTTAGTCATGACCCAGCGCTAGTTCGGAAAACTTGCCATCAAATTATAACCTTATAGTATGCAGTAAAAGTGCTAATGACATTGAGTGGAGTATTCTTGGCACTCTTGCTCAATGTTATTAGATTGGATCAGTTCATGATTTAAACATGTAAATGAGTGATTTGAATCCACCTTGAGGTTTCACTTTACCTTAGTCTATGGTCTAATTTTTTCTAACTTAACATCGTATTGGGAAAAATTATGTTGTTCAAAACTTCACTCTCTGTTGCCTTGGTTAGTGTTACCGCTCTTTTCACTTCAACTGGTGCCTTGGCATTTGACGATTATTGCACGCCAAAGTTGGATGCTTACTTGAGCAACGTTCAAAAGACAGTTGATTCTAAATATGTTTCAGAGCGTCAAAAAGACGTTGCACAAAAGGTGTTGGATAAGGTTAAAGCCAGCCGTAATGACACTAAGGATTGTGTATTGATCGATAAATTACTGCCATAATTTTCTTGGGAGGTTTTGGTTAGCAGATCCCTGATTTTCTGTTATGTTTTATCAGGCAGGGCAATACATTCATGAGTGTTGTTAAATGCCTTTTAAAATGTGGCGAGTTTAGGGGAAATGGATGGATCAATTAGAGGCTGCTTTAAAGGTGGCCAGATCTCTTTTAGGAATGTCTTGGACTGGATTGCTTTTTCAAGATGGTACAATCGTTTTTTCTGGTGAGGTCGATGGCCTTCATCAGAAAAATTATTCCGCTAAACTATCTCGCTTTAATGCTTTTCCTTTCTCCCGATACTCCGATATAAAAAGCACACCTTCCGCACACGTTTTGTTTTCTGACTTACCCAATATTGCTAGTTGTATTGTCGAGCCTTTAAGTATTTATGATGCTCGATTTATTGCCTTAAGCGATACTCCTTGTTTGCTCAATAATGAGTTGCTGGAAGAATATATTGATTCTTTAGTAGGCCTTTTTTCAGCCTTAATGGCCTCATCTTCAACGCAATTATCTTCGCTGTCGTATGTAGATGGAAGCCCCATATCAATTGATGATGGTACAACTGCACAAAAACGAACGTTGAAGACGTTAAAGAACTTGCATGAAGTGACGGCTAATTCAGATTTGTCGTTAGATGAAAAGCTGCAAAAAATTCTAAAAGTTGGTGTGGACCAATTTGCCTTACCTTTTGGGCTTATCAGTTCAATTGATGGTGATCTTTATCAAGTTGAATACAGTCATACGCCAAATGGAGAAGTACTTCCTGGAGCACAGTTTGAATTAGGTAATACTTACTGTGTACATACCCTTAGCAGTGATTTACCGACATCCTATTTTCATACAGCCATCAGTGAGATAAAAGAACATCCCTGTTATCAAAATTTTGGTTTAGAAGCCTATATCGGCATTGTCATTAATGTCGCAGGTAAGCGCTGGGGTACGCTTAATTTTTCCAGTCCAATCCCTAAATGTCAGCCTTTTGGTGAGGATGATTATGAAGTGATGAAATTGCTTGCTCAGTGGGTCGGCAATGAAATGACACGTTCTCAAGATAGAACGGTACAGATTCAATATGAGAATGAATTGCGTGAGCAAAAGATTTTTTTCAAGTCTCTTTTTGATAATGCGCCTGAAGCGATTATTCATGTTGGAGCAAACCGTGAAATTAAGATGCTGAATCCTGCATTTACAGAACTTTTTGGCTATAGCCTTGATGAATTGCAGGGTAAAACAACTCAAGTTCTCTATGCAGAAGAAAGTGAGTTTATAAGGAAGGGCGAATTATATAATGTAGATATGCAAGATGTTTTAAATCGCTATCTTGTTAGTTATAAAAGCAAGCAAGGTAAGGTTTTTCATGCCGAAACGATAGGCAGCATTATTCGAAATGCCGATGATAGTTTGGGTGGATATATCGCGCATATTCGAGATGTGACGGAGCGTTTAGCTGTTGAGCAAAAGATGATAGATACCAATTTGCGATTATCTATCGCTGCTGATGCGGCAGGAATTGGTGTTTGGGAGTTCGATTTACAAGACAGCACTCTACAGTGGGATGATTGGATGTACCGTCTCTATGGTTTTGCTGAGGATGAGCGTACTTCACCACTTCAAGTTTGGGACGATTGTGTTTATACAGAAGATAAAAATAGATTGGCAGAAGTATTTTCTAGTTTAGAAAAGAGTGGTGCGTATTTTACGACTAAAGAAGATGCTTCGCATATTTCTAAAGAATTAGATTTTGATTTCAGAATTAAACGTAAAGACGGGCAGGTACGTTATTTGAAATCTAATGGTGCCATTGTATTTAATAAAAAAGGCCAAGCATCACATCTTATCGGCGTGAATATGGACATTACCTCACGAAAAGAAACTGAAGTGCTTTTACGTAATGCGAGTGATCAAGCGGTTGCAGCCAGCAAAGCTAAAAGTGACTTCTTAGCCACCATGAGTCATGAAATTAGAACACCATTGAATGGTGTGTTAGGTATGGCTGAATTGCTTTCAGGTACAAAACTGAACCCAGAGCAAACCACACAGTTAACTGTGCTAAAAGAATCTGGTGAAGGGCTTTTAGGTTTGATAAATGATTTATTGGATTTTTCTAAAATAGAAGCCGGCCATATTTCAATTGAGCGTGTAGATTTTAATCTGGAAAAAGCGATTTATGATGTTATTCGTTTGCTAATGATGAGAGCGGACGAAAAAGGCATTGATTTATTGATTGAATATGAAGAGGTTTGCCCTAGATTTTTGGTGGGAGACGTTTTCCGTATTAAACAAATATTAACCAATTTAATCAGTAATGCGATTAAATTTACCAGTATCGGTCATGTATTGGTCTCAGTTAAAGGGATTGTTGACAAGCATGGAATGGTTTCTATCACTATCAGTGTTGCTGATACTGGAGTGGGCATTGCAGATAAGGTTCAGCCGCATTTGTTTACAGCCTTTGTGCAAGCTGATAGTTCAACGACTCGTAAGTTTGGAGGTACAGGCTTGGGGTTGGCGATAACTAAGCAGCTAATAGGCCTGATGAATGGCAATATCTCTTTATCAAGTAAGCTGAACATAGGGTCTACTTTTACCGTGACATTTGCGTTGCCAGAAAGTCATGCAATGTCTTATATTGAAACTGTAGTTGATGAGAATTTATTACTTGGTAAGAAAACCTTAGTTATAGATGATAATGAAACGAATTTAACCATCCTTAAAAACCAGCTCAGGTCCTGTGATATTTATGCGGATGCAGAAATAAGCCCTGTCGATGCTTTATCTCGAATCGAGCAGTCAATTAATGACGGTTCGCCATATCAGATTATTGTTTTAGATTATTTGATGCCTGAGTTAGATGGTTTAATGCTATCTAAGCTCATTCGAGAAGTGAGTGGATCTTTATATCAACCTATCATTTTAATGACGTCTTCAGCAGGGCGTTTATCTCAGGATGAGCTTTCTACCGCTGGCGTTAATATGAGTATTGTTAAACCAATGAGTGCTTTGGCACTAAAGAAAGGCCTAGTTTCTGCACTGTCTTCTAATTTATTAGGTCATCAGCTTTCTTACGTAGAGGTGAATGACGAGGACGAAGTGAAGGATAACCTGAATGGCGAGAAAAAAGGTCTTATTTTGGTTGTAGAAGATATGAAAGCTAATTTAGCCGTGGCGCAGGGTATTCTAACTAGAATGGGCTTTGATGTTATTGCAGCTGAAAACGGTAGAGTTGGTATAGAAATGTGGACATCCCATCAGCCGGATCTAATTTTTATGGACTTGCATATGCCTGTAATGGATGGGCTGTCAGCTATGCGCGCTATTAGGCAGGCTGAAAAAAGCAGTGGTAATCGACGTGTTCCAATGATTGCATTGACTGCTGATATTATGCCAGAAACACTATCAGAAGTATTTCGTGCTGGTGGCGATGGCTTAGTGCCAAAGCCTTTTAAGCAAAAGGAGTTTATAAGTATGCTAGATGAGTGGTTACCAAGTGGTCATCAATCACCGGGTGAGGCTTTAAATAAGCATCAGTCTACAAATTCTATTTTTGATGTTAAATCAGATGTTATTATTGATGAATCTGTTTTGAATGAATTAAAAGTATTGTTGGGGAATGATTTTACTTTATTGATTGATGCATTTTTTGATGATGCACAGAACATCATGGTTTCATTTGATAAGATGTTGAGTAAAGAAGATGAAGTCGACTACGCATTAGTCTCTCGTCTTGCTCATAGTTTGAAATCTGTTAGTCAAAATGTTGGTGCAATGACAATGTCTTCAATGGCTGCGCAACTTGAGCATGAAAGCCGTCAGGGTGATGTGCCGGATCTAAAGGCTAAACTGCAAGAGATTCTATCAATGTATCAGAATGTGAAAAATAAACTTCAGGGTATGCTGTAATGCCAATGAAAGTGTTAGTGGTAGATGATACCAACACGGACCGTTTGTTGCTGAAGCTTCACTTGTCAAAGCTAGGTTATACAACTTTAGAGGCCAGTAACGGGCAGGAAGCTATAGATCAGTTTATGGAGCATTCTCAGGATTTGGATCTTATTTTAATGGATGTCCAAATGCCCTATATCAATGGCTTTGATGCCGTTAGATCTATTCGTAAAATACAAGAGCAACAAAATCAAGAGTGGTTGCCAGTTATCTTTTTAAGCGCTAGTGCAGAAGATGATGATATAGAAGGGGCTATTTTAGCCGGCGGCGATGATTATCTTATGAAGCCAATCAGCCAAAAAGTTCTGTCGGCAAAAATGTTGGCTATGCAACGCATTGCCGATATGCGGCGTCGTCTTGTGGATTCAAACCTTGCTCTTGAGCATTTAGCATCAACTGATCACTTAACAGATGTTGCCAATCGTCGTTCTTTTGAACTTATGTTAGATCGAGAAATGTCCTTCACTCGTCGTTATGGTGTTCCTATGGCGTTTGCTATGTTTGATCTTGATAAATTCAAAGTAGTAAATGATACCTATGGGCATGATGCTGGGGATGCTGTTTTGGTTGAAGTGTCAAAGCGAATCAAAATAGCCCTAAGAGACAGTGATATTATTGGCCGTTTGGGAGGAGAAGAGTTCGGTATTATTCTACATAATGTTAAAGAAGAAGATGTTTTCAAAGTATTTGATCGTTATCGTAGTATCGTTGCCGATCATCCAGTGATACATGAAGGTACTGTAATTCCTATTACGGCCAGTATTGGTGTAGCCATTTATACAGGTAAGCGAGAGGAAAAAACTGCATTATTAAAACGCGCAGACGAATCTTTGTATGAGGCAAAAGAGACCGGCCGAAATAAGGTGGTTTACCACCCTTAGTAGCGTTTTAAAAAACTATAAATAACACACAAAAAAAAAGCCGAAAATCGATTGAATTTTCGGCTTTTTCATTACCCTCAATTTACTAAAGGTAATACGTTACGCGACAGCAGAGTCTTTGTTTTCAGTGATTTTCTGATTCACTGTGGCCAATAGTGCTTGGATTGACGCAGATACAATGTCGTTGTCGATGGCGACGCCATTGTAACGGTCACCATCTATGTTGGCTTGAACATAGGCAATGGCTTGTGAGTCGCTGCCTACTGTCAAAGCGTGTTCTTGATATTGGATGATATCGACACGCATATTGAAGTGCTTGCCTAATGCTTCACTGAAAGCAGACAACGCACCATTGCCGTTACCTGTAATCTTAATGCTAGAGTTGTTGCTGATAAGTTCGGCATGAACAGTATCAACATCGTCTTTTGCAAGATCGTATTTGCCCAATTTGTATGGTGTCGTGCCTGTCATGAAGCTATTTTCAAACAAGTTCTTCATAGACTCAGCATCCACAACGCCGCCGTCTTTTTCAGCAAACTGCTGAACGATTGGACTGAATTCTACTTGCAACCAACGTGGCAAAGCCAAGCCGTATTCTTGCTCAAGAGTATAAGCAACGCCGCCTTTACCGGATTGGCTGTTTACACGAATGACTTCTTGGTAGCTGCGGCCCACATCGCGTGGGTCGATTGGCAAGTACGCCACATCCCAAGGTTTGTCATCGGTCTGGTTAGCCAAACATTTTTTAATCGCATCTTGATGAGAGCCAGAGAAAGCGGTGAACACCAATTCGCCTGCGTATGGGTGACGCGGATGAACTTGTAATAAGGTGCAAGCTTGAACCACACTTATGATGCGGTCCATATCGCCCAACGCCAACTCTGGATCAATACCTTGGCTGTATATGTTCATAGCCATAGTGACTACGTCCATGTTGCCTGTACGCTCGCCGTTACCTAGCAATGTGCCTTCGATACGGTCTGCGCCAGCCATAACGCCTAATTCTGCTGCCGCTACACCACAGCCACGGTCGTTGTGGGTGTGTAAGCTTACAATCATGCTGTCGCGCTGCTTAACATTGCGGCAGAAGTATTCAATTTGGTCTGCATAACGGTTAGGAGTTGACACTTCTACCGTTGCTGGCAAATTGATAATGATTTTGTTGTCTGGTGTTGGTTGCCAAACATCGGCAACCGCATTAACGACTTCAATGGCGTAGTCGATTTCAGTGCCAGTAAAACTTTCTGGTGAATACTGAAACACCCATTCTGTTTCAGGGTGTTTTGCGGCGTGTTCTTTTACGCATTTAGCGCCATTAACTGCGATTTGTTTGATGCCTTCCATGTCCATGCGGAATACTTGCTCACGTTGTGTTGTAGACGTTGAGTTGTAAACGTGAACGATGGCTTTTTTGGCACCTTTTAATGATTCATAAGTACGCTCAATCAATTCTGGGCGCGCTTGAGTCAATACTTGAACGTAAACATCGTCTGGCACTTGGTCTTCTTCAATCAACCAGCGAACAAAGTCAAAATCCAATTGTGAAGCCGCAGGGAAACCGACTTCGATTTCTTTAAAGCCAACATCAACTAGTAGAGCGAAAAATTGTTTCTTTTGTTCCACTGTCATTGGCTCTACCAATGCTTGGTTGCCATCGCGTAGGTCAACGCTAGACCAAATAGGCGCTTTGGTGATTGTTTTGTCAGGCCAAGTACGATTTTCGATGGCGACTGGCTTGAATGGCGTATATTTTTTATGGTCAAAAGCTGTGTGGTCAAAAGATGTCATAATCTTTCCCTTCTTTATGTAATTGAGCTGGTAAGCTCAGATTGTTATTTGGTTCACTTGGTTAAGTGATTTTCTATGTTTCTATCATAACTAATTTTTTTGAGTAAAAGATTGCGTTTTTTAATGGAAATATCAATCTAAATAGCATTATATTGCGTAATTTTTCTTATAATTAGCAGTGTGGAGCTATTAATATGGGTTTTGATAAGATTGATTTGAATATTTTGCGAGAATTACAGCAAGATTCTAGCTTAACCAATCAAGAGTTGGCAGATCGTGTTGGGCTTTCTGCATCACCTTGCTTGCGACGAGTAAAGGCATTAGAAGAAAGTGGTGTAATAGATCGTAGTGTCACCTTGTTGAATCAGAGTAAGTTAGGCCTGAAACTTACTGCATTTATCCAGATTAGTATGGATCGTCATACGCCAGATCGCTTTGAGGTATTTGAGAAAACGCTAGAATCTTTTCCTGAGGTAAAATCCTGCAACTTGGTGACGGGGCAATCGGCTGATTATTTGATAGAAGTGGTGGTAGAAGACATGGATCGCTATCAGGAGTTTCTACTGGGAAGATTGACGCGTATTCCTGGTGTGACTGGTGTACATTCGAGCTTCTTGTTGCGCAGAATTATAAATCGAACCTCTTTACCGCTAGATCATTTGATTTAGAGGCTTATTTCCTTATTTAGCATTGATATTTTAGCTTTTGACCAAATTAATGGGCGTTATACTTGTTACAGTAAAAAAGTCCCTAGTAGAGAAGTAGTATGAGTGATTTGACAATTAAGCGTCGAGTGATGATTCCCGTGAGGGCGGGCGACGTGATGGCAGAATTTATTTCCTTCAACGGAGATGATTCTGGCAAAGAACATATAGGGATATTTTTCGAAGGAACAAAAGCAAAAGATGACAACAGCATTCCATTGGTTCGCTTGCATTCAGAATGTTTGACTGGTGATGTCTTTGGTTCTGGCCGTTGTGATTGTGGCGAGCAGCTTGATGAAGCGATTGATCGAATTAATGAAGAAGGTGGTTACATTCTTTATTTACGTCAAGAGGGTCGTGGCATTGGTTTGTACGCAAAACTAGAAGCCTATGCTTTGCAAGACCAAGGTTATGACACTTACCAAGCCAATGAGATGTTGCATCTACCAGACGATGGTCGTGATTTCGGTATTGCCGCAGAAATGTTGCAAGCGCTTGGGGTTTCCAAAGTTCGTTTGTTAACAAATAATCCTGATAAAGCGCAGCAGTTAATAGAGCACGGTATTGATGTTGCGGAATTAGTTCCGACCAAAGTGCATGTGAATCAGCATAACCGTTCCTATTTAGAAACTAAGGCTAAGCGTAAACAGCATACTTTGAAGTTCGACTAAGAGTAATGTACAAATTTTGTACTTTAGATAGAATTGCATAAAGATAGAAACAATAAAGGCGCTAGTGAAGCGCCTTTATTGTTTCTATAGTGCTGAACCAGCCTTATTTTTTACTAGGAGCTGGTTTCTTCTTTTTCTTCTTACTGCTTGGTGAGCGAGCTTTTGTTTTTGCTTCAAGTCCTTCAATGCGACCAAATTTAATGTTGGCTTGCATGAAGCGTTGAATCTTTTCAATCATCGGCAAATCGTTAATATCGATCAACGAAATGCAATCGCCTGGCTCACCTTCGCGTGAAGCACGTCCAGCACGATGGATGTAAGAGTCAGCTTTACGTGGAAGACGAAGGTTGATTACTGTGTTTATTTCTGGAAGGTCGATACCACGTGAGGCGACGTCGGTTGCCACCAATACTTGCAAACGGCCACGCTTCATCTGCTTCATGTGTTCGCTGCGGTCGCCTTGCTTCATTTCGCCGTGCAAACCGTCACACATCAAGCCCATTTTACGGATACGTTGAACCCATATGTCAACATGCTCGCGGTTAGAAACAAACAACACCGCTTGCTGAACGCGCTCTTGCGTTAATAGATGTTTTAGTACGGCTTCTTTGTGCTCTTCGCTGTCTACACGGTAAGCTATTTGGCGAATTTGGCTTGGCACTGTGCGGGACGATTCGCCTAGGCGAATTTGCTGCGTCTCGCTATTTAATAGGGCGCTAGCAAAACGTCCCATTTTTTCGCCTTCTAGCGTTGCAGAGAACATCAAAGTTTGGTGTTCTTTAGGTAGTTCTTTTGCAATGTGGTTAATGGCGCTTACAAAGCCCATGTCTAGCATACGGTCGGCTTCGTCGATAACGAAATAAGACACATCTGTTAGATCAAGCCATTGTTTTTCGTCTAATTCAACCAATCTACCTGGTGTTGCAACCAGAATGTCACATGGTTCACCTAATTGTTGTTGCTGCATCCCATATGGCGTGCCACCAATGATAAGGTGAGATTGAATACGAGTATGCTTTGTTAGCTGTTCTACAACATTGAAAATTTGGCGCGCTAGCTCGCGACTTGGCGCCAAGATCAATACTTTTGGTGCAGTGGTAGATTGCTCATCACGGTCAAGAATATGCTGAATAGCTGGCGCGCAAAAGGCGATGGTTTTCCCTGTACCAGTTGGGGCTGTTGCAAGTAAGTCTGAACCATCTAAGGCGATTGGTATAGCTTGTTCTTGGATTTCTGTTGGGGCTTCAAAGCCAAGATCACTAATGGCTTGTTCTATGGTGAAATCCAAATCTAATTCAGCAAATGACATGTAAACTCTCTGTAGCAGGATAAGTGGTACGACCAACTATGAATGTCATAAATTAACTATGAAAATCATAATGAATTTGGGCGTATGGCCACTATAATGGACTGTATTGTCTGGCATGATACCTTGTTTTATGAGGATTCGAAATCTAAACCTCAGATGATGGCTTGATAAGTTAGACCCTTTGTACGCTTTGCTCTAAAATACTAACAAATATTTATAAGAAGACACGTTATGCTGCTATCAGATGAATTGGTCACCACCCAAACAATGACATGGGTAAAAGAGTTTATTGTGGCGTTAAATGTTTGTCCTTTTGCTAAACGTGAAGTGGAACGAGACAGCGTACGTTGCATGGTGTTGCGATCCAAAAAGATGGATGTGGCGCTAGAAGAGTTGATGGCAGAGGTTCAGTGGCTGGATGAGCATCCAGAAACAGAAACGACGTTACTGATTTTTCCAACCTTATTTAATGATTTTCATCGTTATTTAGACTTTGTAGAAACCGCTGAAAATCTTATGTTTGATCAAGGTTGTGAAGGAGTTTATCAATTGGCAACTTTTCATCCTGATTATTGTTTTTCAGGCACAGAGCCAGATGATGTATCTAATTACACCAACCGTTCTCCTTATCCGATGCTGCACCTTTTAAGAGAGGCTAGTGTTGATAAGGCGATTGAATTCTATGGTGATACAGCTGAGATACCGAATCAAAATATTGAAAAAATGGAAGAGCTTGGGAAGTCCAAGTTAGATACTATATTTGCTGGTTGTATGAAAGCAGATAATGGTTAACTTGTGACTTAAAAATATCTGTATTGCGCTTATGAATGAAGTGCGTATAGTGCGAAAAAAATTGCTTGCCGGAGAACTCATGGCTACACAAATTGGGCGCTTAAATACATTAAGAGTCGTTAAAGAAAAAGATTTTGGTGTGTATTTAGACGCCGACCAATTAGGCGAAATTTTGCTCCCTAAGCGTTACGTGCCAAAAGGCGTGACGGTAGACGATGAAGTAGAAGTGTTCGTTTATTTGGATTCAGATGATAAATTAATTTCAACCACTGAATTTCCTAAGGCTCAAGTGGGAGAATTTGCTGCGTTAACTGCAATAGCAGTAAACCAAGTTGGAGCATTCTTTGATTGGGGGTTACCGAAAGACTTATTGGTGCCTTTTAGTCAGCAGAAAAACCGTGTAGAGGAAGGTGAAACGCATTTGCTTTTCATCTACCTAGATCAAGCGACAAACCGTATTGTTGCAACCACCAAAGTAGATGCTTTGTTGAACCGCGAAGAAGCACCTTATCGTGTAGGTGATAAGGTTTCTATTATTATCGGCGATAAAACCAATATTGGCTTTAAGTGTGTTATTGATAATCGCTTTTGGGGGGTTCTATTTTTCGAAGATGCTTTTAGACAGCTTCGTAAGGGTGAAAAAACTGTTGGTTTTATCAAGCAGATGCGTGAAGACGGCAAGATTGATTTGAGCTTGCAAGAAGTTGGTTACAAAAAAGTGCGCAATATATTAGATGATATTCTGGATTACTTAGATGCTCATGGTGGTGAATCTCCATTGACAGACAAGGCATCACCAGAAGCTATTTATGCAGTGTTTAAAGTAAGTAAGGCAACCTATAAAAAAGCATTAGGTGCGCTTTATAAAGAGAAGAAAATACTGCTTACTAAAGAAAAGATCTCTAAAATTTAGCTTTAATTGATCGATGAAAAAGCTGCTAAGGAAGACTTAGCAGCTTTTTTTTGACCTCTTCTCTCTGCTCTGCATAGGCAACGCCATCAAAAAGTAAACGCTGTACAGGCAATTCAATAGGGCTGTTATCAAGTAAAAAGCCTGAAATAAAGCTGTTTTCAGTTTGGCGCTGTAATCTAAGATCTTCGTGCATAGAAGATCTATTTAAACGAGTGAGCTGGGCAATAGTGTGCACTCTGTTTTTGAGGTTTTCTTGGGTAAGGTGTTGGCTCTCTTGCGCATAACTAAATTTTGGATGGGTAAAAACACTCGATAATTCAGACAGTGTTGCGTCGATTAGCGGCTTAAATTCATCATTAAGAATATCGCCATTATGTATGTTGAAAATAGCAGTAATCGGATTAATTACCGCATTGACTGCGAGCTTCTCGATCATTCTTTGGTGAATATTCGTTACTGTCATATTTTCAATAGGGAATTCTTTCGCGGGAGAGGTAATGCGCCATTGGCCAAAGTAGGAGTCGCCTAAGCCTGTGTGTTTAATGTGATTTGCTTCTATTTTCAAAACACCTTCGCTGGTTGTTCCTGCCCACAGGTTTTGGGTGTCTAATAAAATGTTTTGAAGATCTTCCTGGGCCCCAATTCCATTGCATAGGCAGGCAATATTTGCATCATTTGTTACGTGGTTTGCAATTTGCGAGAAAGCATTTTTTAGATCAAACGACTTTGTGCATAGCAGTACTTTATCGTATTGAGCTGTCAACTCTTCCGCTTTGAAACTTTTTATTTTATGCGTAGAGACACTGACTTGTTGTTGTCCCTCTTCATCAGTAAGAGATTCTAGGGTGATCTTTTTACCGGGGTTCTCCGATCGATACACTAGATGGACTTTATTGCCGAGTTTTTCTAGCTTACAAGCCCAAAATAGGCCGATAGCGCCAGCGCCGATGATTAACCAAGGCGTGTTCTTCATAATAGGTTTCCATTAGGTGTTTTATTTCAATCCCTGTTATTATCACCCCAAAATACATTATTGAAAATGCAAAGGAGTAGAAAATGCCATCATTTGACGTAGTATCTGAGTTAGATTGGCACGAAGTCACTAACGCAGTCGATCAGGCAAACAGAGAGATTACAACGCGTTATGACTTTAAAGGCGTAAAAGCGCACTACGAAATTAAAGACAAAAAAAGCGTTGTTATGGAGGCTGAGGCTGAGCCTCAACTTCGCCAGATGTCTGATATTTTAAATCAAAAATTGGTTGGCCGTGGCATTGATTTAAAAAGTTTGGAAAAAGAAGATGTCGTTAAAGGAAATATGCGCGCTTCTCAAGCGGTTAAAATGAAAGAAGGTCTTGAAACAGACGAAGCGAAAAAAATCGTTAAAATGATCAAAGATAGCAAAGCGAAAGTTCAAGCGCAGATTCAGGGTGACCAACTTCGTGTAACAGGTAAAAAACGAGACGACCTTCAAGAGGTGATGGCATTGTTGCGCGGTGCTGATTTAGCACAGCCAGTTCAATTTACCAATTTCAGAGACTAAATATATTTGCGGAGCCGCCATTCATTGTTAGTTGGTGGCTCTCTTATTTCTTTATTGAGTTTTCATTAAAAGCCAGCTTACTACCCACAATAACCCAGCCTTCTTTTTCTAATTTTTCTTTTTGTCTTAAATATCCATCTGTGTTTTCTGCGAAACTAATGCGACGCTGGGCATTTATGACTCTATGCCACGGCAGCTTAGTGTCTTTAGGTAGGTTTTTCATTAAACTGCCAACTTGCCTTGCATGGCCTGGAAACCCTGCTAGTTTTGCAAGTTCTCCGTAAGCAATGCATTCGCCCTTGGGTATTTCACTTAAAATATGAAACACCTGAGATTTAAATCTATCTATCGGTTGATTCGCCACATTTAGCCCTTAAATAAATAGCTACACTTAAAACAAAGAAGGTAAATATGAGATTTGCACTTTTGCTTTTCATACTCATTCCCGTTATTGAACTATCAGTATTAATAAAGGTTGGTAGTCAAATTGGTGCACTAGCAACGGTTGGCTTGGTTTTCTTAACGGCTATTTTAGGCGTGACTTTAATACGTAAGCAAGGGCTAGAAACGTCACTTAAAGCGCAGGAGAAAATGCGTCGAGGTGAGTTGCCTGCCTCTGAAGTTGCTGAAGGTATCATGCTAATCTTTGCAGGCTTGTGCTTGTTAATGCCTGGTTTTGTAACAGATATTATTGGTGGCTTACTATTGATTCCGCCATTACGTAAATTATTTGCGGCAGGTCTTTTGGTTAACTTTGTTGCATCTATGGTCAAAAAAGGGTCTAAATGGGCTCCTTATAGTGGTTATGACGCTCAACCTCAAGGTGAAACGATTGATGGCGAGTACTCAAAAGAACCTAAAGATGACAATGACTTAATAGATAAAAAATAATTTATTTTCAGGGTTGAAATTGGCTTGTATAGCCGTATATAGAACCTTGTTAAAGATTCCTACTATGTATCAGTAGGGTTATCCAGCCAGGGGAGTCCTGGTATCGTTTTTAATTGGAGAGATTGATCAATGAATATTCGTCCTTTGCACGATCGTGTCGTTGTTCGACGTAAAGAAGAAGAAACAACAACTGCATCTGGTATCGTCCTTCCCGGATCTGCTAAAGAAAAGCCTACTCAAGGCGAGGTTTTGGCTGTTGGCACTGGCCGTATTCAATCAAATGGCGATGTGCAAGCTTTGGCCGTTAAAGTTGGTGATACTGTGTTGTTTGGCCAATACTCCGGTCAAACCGTTAAAATCGAAGGTGATGAACTGCTTATCATGAAGGAAGACGAAATTTACGGCATTGTTGAAGCCTAAGTCGCCCTGCAGATCTATTACGATTCATAGCATTTAAACAGTTAAGGTATAAGAAAATGGCAGCTAAAGAAGTTAAATTTGGAGATAGCGCTCGTCAGCAAATGCTGAAGGGTGTAAACGTTCTTGCAGATGCAGTAAAAGTAACCTTGGGGCCAAAAGGTCGTAATGTTATTATTGAGAAATCTTATGGTGCACCGCTTGTTACTAAAGATGGTGTGACTGTAGCGAAAGAAATTGAGCTTGAAAACAAGTTTGAAAACATGGGCGCGCAAATGGTGAAAGAAGTTGCTTCTCAAGCCAATGATGTTGCTGGTGACGGTACAACAACAGCAACCGTTCTTGCGCAAGCAATTGTTGCAGAAGGTCTTAAAGCTGTTGCTGCGGGTCGTAACCCAATGGATCTTAAGCGCGGTATCGACCAAGCTGCTGCGGCAGTTGTAAAAGAGATTGCAGCGCAATCTACACCTTGTACTGATACTCGTGCTATCGAGCAAGTTGGTACTATTTCTGCTAACTCTGATTCCTCTGTTGGTAGAATCATTGCAGAAGCTATGGAGCGTGTTGGTAAAGAAGGTGTTATCACAGTAGAAGAAGGTTCAGGTTTTGAGGATGAGCTGGCTGTGGTTGAAGGTATGCAGTTTGATCGTGGCTACCTATCTCCTTACTTCATCAACAACCAAGAGACTATGAGTGCGGAACTTGAAAACCCATTCATCCTTCTTGTTGATAAGAAAATCTCTAATATCCGTGATTTGCTACCAGTATTGGAAGGCGTTGCAAAAGCTTCTCGTCCATTATTGATTATTGCTGAAGACGTTGAAGGTGAAGCCTTGGCAACTTTGGTTGTAAACACTATGCGCGGCATCGTAAAAGTAGCTGCAGCTAAAGCGCCAGGCTTTGGTGATCGTCGTAAAGCAATGCTTGAAGATATCGCCGTACTTTCGGGTGCTACTGTTATTTCTGAAGAAGTGGGCTTGAGTCTAGAAACAGCGACCCTTGATCAGCTAGGTACAGCAAAACGTGTTACTTTGACAAAAGAAAGCACAACGATTGTAGATGGTGCTGGTAATGCAGCAAACATTACCAGTCGTGTTGAGCAAATTCGTGCTGAGATTGCTAACTCTTCTTCTGACTATGACAAAGAAAAACTTCAAGAGCGTGTTGCTAAATTGGCTGGCGGCGTTGCTGTTATCAAAATTGGCGCAGCAACTGAGTTGGCAATGAAAGAGAAGAAAGCGCGTGTAGATGACGCTCTTCATGCAACTCGTGCTGCTGTTGAAGAAGGTGTTGTTGCTGGTGGTGGTGTTGCTCTAGTTCGCGCTCTTACTAAAATTGTTGATCTTAAAGGTGAGAACGAAGATCAAAGCGTAGGCATCACTCTTGCTCTACGTGCGATGGAAGCGCCAATGCGTCAAATCGTAATTAACGCAGGTGCTGAAGCCTCTGTTGTTGTAGATAAAGTGAAGAAAGGCGAAGGTAACTTTGGTTACAACGCTGCAACTGGCGAGTATGGCGATATGTTGGAAATGGGTATCCTAGATCCAGCTAAAGTAACTCGTTCTGCACTTCAAGCAGCGGCATCTGTAGCGGGTCTTATGATCACTACTGAAGCAATGATTGCTGATTTGCCAAAAGACGACGCTGGCATGCCTGATATGGGTGGCATGGGCGGAATGGGTGGTATGGGCGGGATGATGTGATCCTTCTCTAACCCATTGATATAAAAGAAAACCTCGCTCTTTTGCGGGGTTTTTTTTTATAATTAATTGTTGTGCTGATGTGGGCATCATTAATGTTTGTTTTTAGGATTGTTTAAATGGATTCGTTATCACAAAAGATGTTGTTAGAGTTAGTCGAATCTAGACGATTTGGGGTTGAGTATCAGCCAATTGTAGAATTGAAAACAGGTGATTTTTTTGCCTATGAGGCGCTTTCAAGGTTTAGGTCGCTAAGTGGTGAGTTAATAAGGCCTGATTATGTATATGCGGCACTGCATGACAACCCATTGCTATTATTTCAAGTGGAGCTTGCTCAAAAAAAGATACAGCTGGAGAGTCTTTCTAATTCGGAGAGAGTGTTTGTTAATTTAGATCAGGATGCGTTTTATGCATGCGGACAGCATGCAGAAGATAACCCCTTTGTTGAACTTATACAGGCAGCGGGGCGAGATCGTGTTGTGGTTGAATTAATAGAAAATTCTGAAATAAGTGATGCGTTAATGAGTTTATCTATGATTGAGTTGTTCAATGGATTGGGTATTCGGACTGCATTAGATGATTTATGCAACCCAAAATCTATGTTATCTGTTGCTGTATTGCAGTTAGTTGAATGGGTTAAATTGGATAAATGTGTGCTAGAAAAGAGATTAGATGCTAATTTTATGGTGTTTGTATCAAAGATAATTGATTTCGCTCATGCTACGGGGAAGCAAGTTATCCTTGAAGGGGTAGAAGTAGAGGAAGACTTAGCTTTTGCTCGACGTATAGGTGTAGATTATGTGCAGGGGTTTTATTTTCGAAGTGGTTTTTTGAGTCATTAGGTGTAAAAAATGTATTGCTTTGATGTTTTTTATCTCTCTCTTGCATTAAGTGCAAACCATTGATTCTAAAGCTATTGATAAATGATCACCTGTGTAAGATACTTGTTTAGATATTTATGTCCATAATTTGTAAATAAAGGGAAGCTTATGCTCAGAAAAACCCTCGTTAGTATTGCTGTGTCAGGCGCGCTATATGTGTCCAGCAGTTACGCACTGGAACTGGGTGAGTTGACCTCTCAATCAAATTTGGGCGAACCTTATCGCGGAAAAATCGAACTTTCTGATGTGGGGTCTTTAACAAACAACGACATATTGATTCGTCTCGGCAGTGAAAGTGAATTTCGTCAAGCAGGCTTTGCTCAGACAAGAGTTTTATCACAGTTGAAATTTGATGTTGTTCGTGAAGGTGGTAATCTCGTTGTGGCTGTGTCATCTGACCAACCATTACGAGTAGATGAGTTACACTTTATATTGGCTGCTCGTTGGCCTAGCGGCCAGGTTGTTCGAGAATATCAGACACCATTAAATCAATCCGCATTGGTTAAAAAATCTCAAAAAGAAGTCGTTCAATCCACTCCTGTTGCATCTGTTACGTCGGCATCAAATCAATCAGTTTTTCGTCAAGCGACTATTGCTGCGGAAAAAATGTCCCCAAAAGGTCAGTTGAATGTAGTCAAAGGGAATACTCTTTGGTCTATCGCTGGTCAAAATCGTCCGACGAATCAACTAACCATCTATCAAACAATGATGGCGATTCAGGCGCTTAATAAAGATGCCTTTTATTCAGATAATATTAACCTTTTGAAAGAAGGTGCCATTCTGCGTTTGCCGACACAGGATCAAATCGCACTTTTTAATAAATCAATTTCAAAGGAAGAATTCCAACGTCAACATGATGCTTGGATGGCACTGAAAGGCTCTAAAAATAGCTCAGCTATTGAGCAAGCTCAATTAAATACTCAAGCGAAAGCTAAAGCTGCAGCTAATGCGCCTGCAGCTGGCGGTGATAAGTTGACCTTGGCTTCTGGGCAAAGTTTACTGCCTGAAAATGCTGCGAGCTCAAATGCTGGTGATGATAAGAGTGCTGCCCTAAATGCTTTGCAAGGTGAGTTATCTGCTTCACAAGAAATGCTAGACAAAGAGCGGCGTGAAAAAGGTGAATTATCAACTCAATTGGGTGATTTGAACAAGCAGCTTGAAACTCTTGAACAGCTGATTAGTTTAAAAGATAAACAAATGGCAGATTTGCAACAGCAATTTACCAGCGCTCAGCAGGCTCTTCAGGAACAAAAAAATACTGTTGACCAGCTTCTAGAGGCAGATCAAATTCGTCGAGAAAAAGAGCTGGCGGAAGAGAGCTCCCTTGTTAACAAGATATTCGGCAATCCAATCGTTGTATCAATTGGTGCGGTGGTATTGCTGCTGTTTGGTTTCTTGATTGGCCTCGTTATGCGTAGAGCTGGTAAGAAGCAAGAGGAGCAAGACCCATTAAAAAAGGATGAGTTTGATCTCTCTTCAGCTGCGGTTGTCGCGCCTGTTGCTGTAGCTGCGGCAGCTAATTATGCATTAGACGATGGGATCGAAGAGAAAGAAGAGCTAAAAGAAGAAGATCCTTTCGCTTTTGATTTTGATACGCCTGATGAAGACGATGATCTTGAAGATTTTGGTTCTTTTGGGGACGATATTGCTTCTGTAGAATTTACTGACCCAATGGTCGATGACAAAATAGACTTATCTGAAGATCCGGAAGATGAACTTGAAAGTGCAGCAGAAGATGATGCTATTGACGATGACATGTTTGCGTCTTTTGATGAGCCGGATGATTTGTCTGATCCAGCATTAGACTTTGATGAAGACGATGAGCTAGATGAACTGGAAACCTTTGTTGAGGATGATATACCAACAATGACACCAGAAGCTGTTGAGTCGGTTTCTGATGATGTGGAAGATGAGGTTGAAAGTGAAGAAGAGTCTTTTGTTTCGAGCCTATTAAATGATGTTGATCAAGATGATGTTGATGAGTCGTCTATCTTTAGTGGTACTCCAAATGATTCTTTGGCTAATTCAATAGAAGAAACATTAGCTGAGGCTCAGCAAGAGGAAGATGAAATAGAGGTTCCTTCATTTGGCGAGGCTGAAGCTGCTGAAGATGAAGAAGTTAGCGATGAAGAGGAAGAGTTCGACTTCTTTGATGCTAGTGGTGATGAAGTTGCAACCAAGCTTGATTTAGCAAGAGCCTATATGGATATGGGTGATGAAGAGGGTGCTCGAGTTATTCTGGATGATGTTATTGAGTCAGGTAATGAGCAGCAGATTGCTGAAGCACAGAATATGATGGAGCGAATGTTCCCAAGTGACTAAAAAAGTAGTACTAGTTCTTGAATATAATGGCTCTGAGTATAAGGGCTGGCAAGCACAGAAATTTGGTGTTCCAAGTGTTCAGGAGAATTTAGAAAAAGCGTTAGCCATAATTGCAAATCATCCTGTTAAGGTGGTTTGTGCCGGTCGAACGGACTCAGGTGTCCATGCAAGCGCCCAAGTGGTTCATTTTGAAACTGATGTTGAGCGTAGTGAACGTGCATGGACGATAGGAGTTAATACTTATCTTCCCACAGATATTACCGTTGTAGCTGCAAGTTCTGTTTCAGATGACTTTCATGCTCGTTTTAGTGCATTAAGCCGTCGTTACCGATACGTTATTTATTCGTCGGCTTTTTGTCCGGCAATATTAGCCAAAGGAGTAACTTGGACGTACAAAACACTTGATGTTGCGGCTATGGAAGCAGCTGCGAAAGTGTTTCTGGGTACTCACGATTTCTCTTCTTTTCGCGCGATTGGCTGCCAAGCCAATACTCCTATACGGACGATCCTAAACTTTGATGTACAGCAGCTAGGCCAATATATTGTCTTAGATGTTAGAGCTAACGCTTTTTTGCATCATATGATTCGAAATTTTGCAGGTGTCTTGATGTCTATTGGTGCGGGCGAAAAACCTGTTTCTTGGGCAAAACAGACCTTAGAGGCAAAGGATCGCACCAAGGGTGGAATTACTGCGCCACCAACTGGGTTGTATTTTGTTGATGCTCAATACCCCGATGTCTTTAATGTCCCTAAACGACCTTTAGGTCCTCATTTTTTACCCTATGTAGACGAGCCAGCCTATGAACTGCCGAGTTAAAATTTGCGGGATAACAAGCCTAGAAGACGCGCTTATGGCGTGCAGTCATGGTGCTGATGCTTTGGGATTTGTTTTTTACGAAAAAAGCCCCAGATATGTTGCTCCTGATATGGCGAATTTTATTGTTACTCAGTTACCGCCATTCGTAACCCCAGTTGCTTTATTTGTAGATGCGGATAGATCTCTGGTTCAATCTGTAATAAGTGGCAGTTCCCGCTGGACTATTCAATTTCATGGTGGTGAACCTGAATCTGAATGTATTTCTTATCAGCGCCCTTATATGAAGGCATTGAGAATACAGCAAGGGGATGATGTTGCTGCTTTGGTGGATCAATACCCAAGTGCTAGTGCTATTTTGCTAGATGCTTATAAAGCTGGCGTTCCTGGTGGAACGGGTGAAGTATTTGATTGGTCTTTAATACCGGTTGGCTTGTCTAAACCAATTGTGTTGGCGGGCGGTTTAACGCCAAGTAATGTAGAGCAAGCAATAAGACAAGTTAAGCCATATGCCGTCGATGTAAGTGGTGGTGTTGAATTATCTAAAGGCATTAAGAGTGAGCTTAAGGTTCAAGAATTTATTAGTGGAGCGAAATGTGGATAGCAAAGACATTAATCTAGATTTACCAGACTCTCATGGTCGTTTTGGTCCCTATGGCGGCGTATTTGTTTCCGAAACGCTGATGTCAGCGTTGGAAGATCTGACTGAGATGTATGAACGCCTGTCTAAGGACAGCGATTTTCAAGCCGCCTTTGATTATGACTTGGCGCATTACGTTGGTCGTCCTTCACCGCTATATTTTGCTGAGCGACTAACGAAAAAAGCAGGTGGAGCGAAGATATATCTGAAGCGTGAGGATTTAAACCACACTGGCGCTCATAAGATAAATAATACAATTGGTCAGGCTCTGCTTGCGAAGCATATGGGCAAGCCAAACATTATTGCAGAAACCGGCGCTGGACAGCATGGTGTGGCTTCTGCGACGGTTGCTGCTCGATTGGGTTTAAAGTGTAAGGTATTTATGGGGGCGGAAGATATTCGCCGTCAATCACTTAACGTATATCGTATGAAGCTATTAGGTGCGGAAGTGATTTCCGTTGAGTCCGGCACCAAAACGTTAAAAGATGCGCTTAATGAAGCGATGCGTTATTGGGTGGGAAATGTGGATGATACTTTTTATATTATAGGTACTGCTGCAGGTCCTCACCCTTATCCTAAATTGGTTCGAGATTTTCAATCTGTAATTGGTCGCGAAACTAAGGCTCAGTGTTTAGCTCAAGAGGGACGTTTGCCAGATGCTCTAGTCGCTTGTGTTGGTGGTGGGTCAAATGCCATTGGTATGTTTCACCCATTCATCAAAGATGAAAGTGTCGCAATGTACGGAGTTGAAGCGGGTGGTGATGGCATTGAAACAGGTCGCCATGCGGCTCCATTAAGTGCTGGGCGCCCTGGTGTTCTACATGGCAACCGTACTTATGTCATGGCCGATGATGATGGTCAAATTATTGGTACTCATTCTATCTCTGCGGGTTTGGATTATCCTGGTGTTGGTCCTGAACATGCTTGGTTAAAAGATATCGGGCGTGCTAACTACGTGGCGATTAATGATGATGAAGCGATGGATGGCTTTAGAGATTTAACTCGCTTGGAAGGCATAATGCCTGCACTTGAGTCAAGTCATGCTGTGGCTTACGGTATGAAGTTAGCGGCGACCATGGATAAAGATAAGATTGTTGTGATCAACCTTTCGGGGCGTGGTGATAAAGATATTCTTACCGTTGCAGAATTGGATGGGATTGAAGTATGAGTCGCATTAAACAATGTTTTGAAAATTTAGAAAAATCTGGTAAAAAGGCGCTCATTCCGTATATTACCGCTGGCGATCCTGGTCCTGATTATACAGTGACCTTGATGAATGCTTTGGTTGATGCTGGGGCTGATGTTATTGAAATTGGTATGCCTTTTTCGGATCCCATGGCCGACGGCCCAGTAATTCAGTTAGCCTGTGAACGTAGCTTGGCAGCTGGCACCAGTGTTAAAAAAGTATTGCAAATTATTACTGAATTTAGACAAGGTAATAAGCAAACGCCTATTGTTTTGATGGGTTATTTAAATCCAATTGAGTTTTTTGGCTATCAAGCTTTTTCAGATGCCGCAAAAGAAGCGGGTGTTGATGGTATTTTATTAGTAGATCTGACTCCTGAAGAGGCGACAGATGTAGTAGAATGCTTCCGAGAGAACGAGATAGATCTTATTTATTTGCTGTCACCTACGACAACACCAGATCGCGCAAAGAAAATCTGTGACTTGGCATCAGGCTATGTGTACTACGTTTCTGTGAAAGGTGTAACTGGTTCTGCTGAACTGGATGTTGATAGTGTTAAGAAGCATGTGGATTCATTGCGTGAAATTACCAACTTACCTATTGGTGTTGGTTTTGGTATACGCGATGCTAAAACTGCAGCGGCAGTAAGTAAATGTGCTGATGGCGTGATTGTTGGTAGTGTATTAGTGAATGCTATCGCTGAAAATAAAGATCATCAAAAAGAATATATAGCTGACGCTTTAAGCGCCATTTTATCGCCTATGCGAAATGAAATGGATGCTTAAGCGATAGCAAACGAGAAATGTGGAGAAGTAAATGAGTAGCTGGTTAGATAAATTTGTCCCTTCTATAGTACGAAGTGAATCAAAGCGTAGTGCAGGTTCTGTACCTGAGGGTCTTTGGAAAAAATGTCCAAAATGTGAAAATGTTCTATATCGTCCAGAGTTGGAAAAAAACTTAGATGTTTGTCCAAAATGTAATCATCATCTTCGTGTTGGTGCTCGTCGTCGTTTGGATATTTTCTTGGATAAAGAAGGTCGTCATGAAATCGGTGCTCATCTTGAGCCTGAGGACAAATTAAAATTTAAAGACTCAAAACGCTATAAAGATCGTCTGGCTGATGCTCAAAAAGCAACGGGCGAAAAAGATGCTTTGGTTGCTATGCAAGGTGCTTTGAATGGAATGCCAGTGGTTGCTGTTGCGTTTGAATTTAGCTTTTTGGGCGGTTCGATGGGCGCAATAGTCGGTGAACGTTTTATTCAAGCAGTTAATGTTTGTTTGGAAAAACGTATTCCACTTGTGTGTTTTTCTGCCAGTGGTGGAGCGCGTATGCAAGAGGCGCTAATTTCCTTGATGCAGATGGCGAAAACAAGTGCTGGTTTGGAGCGCCTGAAGCAAGAAGGCATTCCATATATTTCTGTTATGACAGATCCAGTTTTTGGTGGTGTATCTGCTTCTTTGGCTATGTTAGGCGACTTGAACGTTGCTGAGCCAAATGCCTTGATTGGTTTTGCTGGTCCGCGTGTTATTGAGCAGACAGTTCGCGAAAAATTACCTGAAGGTTTCCAGCGTAGTGAGTTTTTGTTGGAAAAAGGTGCGCTAGATATGATCATCAAACGTGATGAAATGCGTAATCGCTTATACAATATCCTGTCTTTGCTGACTAATAAGGTTGCTTAATTAGATGACGCACACGTCATTAGCTAGCTGGCTCTCATATATTGAGAGTCAGCATCCTTCAGAAATAGAGTTAGGTCTAGAAAGAGGGAGCAAAGTATTAGCTCGATTAAATTTATCTAGACCTAAGCATAAAGTGATCACTGTAGCTGGAACAAATGGTAAAGGCTCAACCTGCGCCATGTTGACTCAGTATCTGTGCGAGCAAAATTATTCTGTTGGTACCTATACTTCTCCCCATTTTCTTGCTTTTAACGAACGCATAGCATTGAACGATTTGCCTTGTGACGATGAGATTCTTTGTTGTGCATTCGAGGCAATTGAGGCGGCGCGTGAAGGCATCACTTTGACCTATTTTGAATTCAGTACACTTGCTGCGCTATGGATCTTCGATCAATCCAACCTGGATTATTGGGTGCTAGAAGTGGGGCTGGGTGGTCGCTTAGATTCTGTCAATATGATAGATACCGACGTTGCTGTTGTTACCTCTATTTCTTTAGATCACATAGATTGGTTGGGCGATAACCTAGATGTTATTGCGAGAGAAAAAACAGGCATTGCGAGAAAAGATAAGCTACTCATCAGTGGTGTTGTTAATCCTCCTAGTACTATTGCTAGCACAGCGTTAGAGGTGGGGGCGCATTTGCGTCAAAAAGGTGTCGACTTTCACTTTAAGTTAGATAGCAATACCTGGTCGTGGTCTGGTGATGGGCTTCAGTTTGAAACATTGCCGATACCATCACTTCCTCTGCAAAACGCAGCTACAGTTATTGCAGTTTTGGTTTATATGGGCTTTTCTCCTACGCATGCTGATTTAGTTTCTTTATTTAGCCGTGCGCAGCTAATGGGGCGTTTTCAGAAAGTAGCTACGTTTCCTGATGTGTACATTGATGTGGCCCATAATCCTGAAGCTGCTATTGAATTAGCTCATCGCATAAGCAATTTGCCGATTCAACCAGTTGCTGTCTGCGGTATGTTAAAAGACAAAGATATTGCTAGTGTTATGAAGCATCTTGCAGGCAGTTTTTCTGATTGGTTTTGTTGTGATTTAGCTGGACCAAGAGGGGCAAAGGCAAGCGAGCTTGTTAAGCATATTGTGCATAGTTCACCTTCTCTCGCTTTAAACGCAAAGGCTTTTCAGTCCGTTGGTGATGCTTTTAGTTCAGCTTTAGTGAAAGCTAAAGATGAGCAGCGTTCAGTGATTGTTTTTGGCTCCTTTGTAACTGTCTCGGATTATTTGGCGCTTAATCAATCAAAAGAGTGATTTATGATAGATAGAACCATTACATACAGACTTATTGGCGCCGGCATTATGGTGTTATCAGCGGCCATAATATTACCTTTGATTTTGGATGGTGAGCGTCCAGCTGAGCTTGATGTTCAGGTTCAAGTCACTACTCCTCCGGCTTTTCCCATTGTTGAAATTGCCCCAGTTCAGTCTGTCGATAATTTACCGATAGAGCAATCAATTGGTGAAGATAGGGCGGCAGAGGATATTCGTTTGATTCCAGTTCCTCAATCTGCTAATGACGTTTCAAGTATTAGTGGAGTGGAGTCGACTGTTTCCGCTAAACCTGAGGTCAAACCAGAAGCGAAACCTGCAGCAGAGAAAGAGCCTGTTAAAAAATCGGCACCTGTGCAGGTTGCTGATCGTTGGGCGCTTCAGATTGCTACTTTTAAGAGCAAAGAAAATGCTGTTCGTTTAGTCGAAAAGCTTAAAGGGGCAAATTATGATGCCTACAGTTTGACGACCAATTCACTTTATAAAGTGTATGTTGGTCCTGAATTCAAGCGAGAAACCTCCGAAAAAATGCGTGACGAGATTAAGAAAAAATTTAACCTAAACGGAATTGTTGTTAAATATTCAGTGAATTAGTTCGAGGTTTGGTGTCTCGGTATTTGGAAAATCCTAGGCATCTGTTAAACTTCGCAGCGATTTTTAGAGGTATTCATGGGGCAAATAAGTTCAATGTCGACAATTGATTGGTTGATTATTGCTGTAGTGGTTCTTTCTACTCTTTTGAGTTTAAAAAGAGGCTTTGTTAAAGAGGTTTTATCACTTCTTACTTGGGTTGTTGCCTTTGTTGTGTCGGTAAAGTTCTCAGATCAGATGCAGGCATTGCTTCTTGATCAAGTTCAAAATGACCAGATTCGTTATATTGTTTCTTTTGTTTCCCTATTTATAGCAACGTTAATTGTTGGGTCCTTGGTGAGTTTTTTACTGGGTTCTCTGATTCAAGTAACGGGCTTGTCGAGCACTGATAGAGTATTAGGCATGTTATTTGGCTTTGCTCGTGGTGGTTTGATTGTTGTGGCTTTCGTTTCTTTATTGAGCTTGAGTCCAGCGATAGAAAAAACTGAGTTTTGGAAAACTTCACAATTGATCCCTCAACTGGGTCAGTTGAATGACTGGACGCGTGATATGTTAGGCAAGAGCTCGGATCTTATGGATTCGTCTCTCATTGATCGCGCCCTTGGAAATTAGTTGCTTGAATAGCAACCAAATAGATAAAGAACCTTTGCGGCGTTTGTCGCAATTCCCCAACACGAGGATCTAGAACATGTGTGGTATCGTTGGTGTCGTAGGCACGTCTGTGGTTAACCAAGCAATTTTTGATGCGTTAACCCTTCTTCAGCATCGTGGGCAAGATGCTGCGGGTATGGTTACAAGCCATAACGGACGATTATGTTTACGCAAAGACAATGGTCCGGTGAGTGAGGTATTTCGCACTCGCCATATGAAAAAACTACACGGTAACATAGGTATTGGGCATGTCCGTTATCCAACGGCAGGGACTTCTAGTTCAGCAGAAGCTCAACCTTTCTATGTTAACTCTCCCTACGGCATTTCACTTGCACACAATGGTAATTTAACGAATACCGCTAAACTGAAACAAGAAGTGTTTGAATCTGACTTGCGTCATATCAATACAACTTCTGATTCTGAAGTCTTGGTAAACGTTTTGGCTCACGAACTTCATGAAGAAGGGAAGTTGGTGCCAACACCTGAAGATATCTTTAATGCGCTTGAGCGTGTTTACAAGCGTATCGAAGGTGGTTATGCGGTTGTCACTCTGATCACAGGTTATGGTATTTTGGCTTTCCGTGATCCAGATGGCATTCGCCCATTGATTTATGGCTCTCGTCAAACAGATGAGGGCGTTGAATATATGGTCGCTTCTGAGAGTGTGGCGCTTGATGCGGCAGGCTTTAAGATTGAGCGAGATATTCAGCCAGGTGAAGCGATCTTTTTTGATTTAAACCATAATGTTCATGTCCGTCAGTGCACACCAAAAAAAGTAGCGCGTCCTTGTTTGTTTGAATATGTGTACTTTGCTCGTCCCGATACCGTTATTGACAGCATCTCAGTATACAAAGCACGTATTAATATGGGTGATCGTCTTGCAGCGAAAATCCAGCGTGAATGGATAGATCACGATATAGACGTGGTTATTCCAATTCCTGATACAAGCCGAACCGCTGCTTTGCAAATCGCGCAAACATTAAATATTCCGTTCCGTGAAGGTTTGGTTAAAAACCGCTATATCGGTCGTACGTTTATTATGCCGGGTCAGGCTATTCGTAAAAAATCTGTGCGTCAAAAGCTGAACCCTGTGCCTTTTGAATTCAAAGATAAAACGGTATTACTGGTTGATGATTCCATTGTTCGTGGTACGACGAGTAAAGAAATCATAGAGATGGCGAGAGAAGCGGGTGCGAAGAAAGTATATATAGCATCAGCTGCGCCAGAAGTTCGTTACCCGAATGTTTACGGTATCGATATGCCTGCAGCAAAAGAGCTTATTGCACATGATCGTAATGTCGATGAAATTTGCGAATTAATTGGTGCTGATAAATTGATATTCCAAGATTTGCAAGATTTGATCGATGCATGTATCGATGAGAAGCATTCAGATGTTCGTGAATTTGATACGTCTGTGTTTGACGCAAAATACATTACAGGCAATATTGATGCTGCTTACTTGGCGGGCATTGAAGGCGCGCGTAATGACTTAAATAAAGCTGCGGTTGAAGACCAAGCTAGCGATATGATGCACCCTATGTAATATTTGCATTATCTCGTGACGGATAAAACTAAGCCAGGTCACGCCTGGCTTAGTTGTTTTTGGGAAAAGATTTTTTGAAGCATGTCTTGGAGTGAAGTAATGGCTGATTATAAAGATGCAACGAATGCGATTCGTGCAGGTATTCGTCAAACGCAAGAGCAAGAAAACAGCGAAGCCATTTTTATGACCTCGAGCTTTGCTTATGGTAGTGCAGAAGAGGCGGCAGGGAAGTTTTCCGGTGAAGAGGATGGTAATGTTTATTCTCGTTTTACCAATCCAACAGTAGAGTTATTTGAAAAGCGCTTAGCGACCTTAGAAAAAGGCGAGGCTGCTATTGCAACAAGTTCTGGCATGGCGGCATTAATGACGTTGGCCTACAGTTTGTTAAGTGCAGGTGATCGGGTTGTTTGCTCCCGCAATATCTTTGGCTCAACAGTTAAGTTTTTTAATGCCTATACAACAAAATTTGGTGTTGAAGTGCTTTATGTGGATGCGACAGATTATGCGGCATGGGAAGAGGCGATTAATGAAAATACACGTTTTTGTTATTTCGAAACGCCTTCTAACCCACTGTATGAAGTGGTTGATGTTTCTCGTGTGGCTGCCTTGGCGCATGCTAAAGGTGCGTTGCTTTGTGTTGATACGGTTTTAGCGACACCAGCGTTGCAGAATCCTTTGACGCAAGGTGCTGATATTGTCATGCAATCAGCGACTAAATTTATTGATGGTCAAGGCCGCTGCTTGGGCGGGGCTTTAATTGCCAGCCAAGAAATAGTTGATGTCTTCACTGCCTTTATGCGTAGTGCTGGGCCATGTATGAGTCCGTTTAATGCTTGGGTGTTGTTAAATGGTCTAGAGACCTTGTCTTTGCGTATGACAGCACATTCTGCAAACGCTATGAAGCTGGCTACATATTTAGAAGCGCACCCTAAAGTGCTTAAAGTAAATTACGGCGGATTGCCGAGCCACAAATATCATGAGCTGGCTAAACAACAGCAAAAAGACTTTGGTGGATTGTTGTCTTTTGAAGTGGAAGGTGGTCGCAAGTCTGCTTGGGCGGTCATTAATGCCACGAAATTGATGTCGATTACAGGCAACTTGGGTGATACCAAAACTTTGGTGACTCATCCAGCTACTACGACTCATGGGCGATTGACGGACGATGAAAAAGCCAAAGCTGGTATTACAGAAGGATTGATTCGTGTCTCTGTTGGTTTGGAAGATATCGACGATATTATTGCTGATGTTAAAGAAGCGTTAGACCAATTGGTTTAAGCCTCATTTGTAACCAAATAATCGGTTATAAAAAAGCGGACTTAGAAGGTTTTCTAAGTCCGCTTTTTTGTTTTCAGTTGTTCTATTTTTGACAGCTAAATTTTAGTTGTCTTTGTCAGGTGCGTTCTTATTGTCAGCCGTTCCAAACGGCAGGTCTTGTGTTTCTCCCTTTGGAGCTTCTCTTTCCAATGCCTGTTCTTCTAATACTTGCAGCTGCTTTCGCTCTTTACGTCGATAACCTAAAACCAATAAACAGGGCGTCAGAATAAGCGTTAATGGTGTGGCAAAGGTTAGGCCACCAGCAATGGCAGTGGATAGTTGGGTCCACCATTGAGCCGATGGTGCGCCTATGCTGAAGGATTGGTGAATCAGATCAATATTGAATTGAAACACCATAGGCACCAAGCCAAGGATAGTTGTGATAGTGGTTAGCATAACAGGCCTGAGGCGCTGAACGCCTGTTCTGATAGCTGCTTCACGCACCAACATGCCTTGTTTACGCAAACCGTTGAAGGTGTCGATTAGAACGATATTGTTGTTAACCACAATGCCTGCCAAAGCAATAACACCAACCCCGCTCATTACAATGCCAAATGGCTGCCCTTTTACCATTAGGCCAATGAATACACCCATGGTTGAAAAGATTACCGCACTCAGAATTAATAAACATTGGAAGAAATTATTAAACTGAGTAACCAAAATGATCGCCATGATGAAAAACGCTACACCAAATGCTTTGATCAAAAATACCATGGATTTTTGTTGGTCTTCAGTGTTGCCGCGGAACTCATAGCTAACAGATTTATCTATACCTGCAGCATTAAGTTTTACTTTTATGGCTTTTATTACTTCATCAACGACTAAGCCGTCTTTCACGTCGGCATCAATTTTAATGGTTTTTTTGCCATCGGTCCTGTTTATCACACCTTGCTTCGGTGCTGCATACCGATGAATGAAGTTGCTGGCTGGAATACTTCCTTGGTTTGTAGGGATCTGCAGTTGATCTAATTGATCAAGGCTGCGTTGATTAACGGGATAGCGTAAAACAATATCAATTTTGTCATCGGCTCCTTCCGGTAAGAAATCGCTCAGAGTTATACCTGTTGTAACTAGTTTAATGACATTGCCGAGACTGTTAACGTCGACTCCGTATCGGCTGGCTTCTTCGCGATTGATATCAATACGCCATTCAATGCCAGCCAAGGATCTGTCATCGCTAACCGTTATTATCTCATCTCTCAACAATAGCTGTTTGCTGATCTCATCAGCGGCAAGATTAAGGGCTTCAGTGTAATTGGAACTAAGCTGTAGCTGGATATCAGCCCCAGATTGTGGCCCACCTTGTTCTTTTTCTGCGCTGATTTCAATGCCGGGTATTTGCTTGGTTCTTACTCGTATACGATCCAAAATAGCGCCAGCAGAGTCTCGTTTGTACCACTCAATAAACTCCATACTAATGGAGCCAATACTATCTGGTGCAGCGCCATTTCCAGGGGTGGCGTAAGATGTTGCGACGACACTTTTTAGTTCTCTTGTGCCGATAATTTGTTGCTCGACTTGTCTTACCAAAGCATCTTTTTCTTCTAAAGAAAGATCACCCCGGGCTCGTATATCCAAATTAGCGGATTCGGGTTCGATATTAGGGAAAAACTCAATGCCTTTACCAAACTTACCATAACTAGCAAAAATGCTAAGCAGCAGAGCAATGGTGAATAGTAAAACCCAAATAGGATATTCGACTAAACGAGTTAGCGTTCTTCCATAGAAACCTGTTGGTCCAGTAAGTTCGCTTAGGTCACCCGTTTCCGTGATGCGTAAGGCGTGCATGGTTTTTTCGGTGTAGGCACCTTTTTTGCCAATAATAGAACCGATGGTTGGTAATACAATTAGCGCCATTACCAAAGACGAAGAAAGCGTCGCTATGATGGTGATCGGCATAAAACGCATAAACTCCCCAACTATGTCGGGCCAAAAAAGCAATGGCATGAAAACCGCTAAAGTAGTAGCAGTAGAGGCCGTGATTGGCCATGCCATGCGTTTAGCTGCTTCACTGTAAGCTTGTCGCTTGGACGCGCCTTCTGCTAGTTTGCGGTCTGCATACTCTGTGACAACGATAGCGCCGTCTACCAGCATGCCGACACTAAGGATTAGGGCAAACAACACCACCATATTGATGGTGTAGCCTTGTAAATCGAGAACCAAAATACCAGAGAGGAAGGCGCCGGGAATAGCGAGGCCAACCAATATGGCGCTTCGTACGCCAAGTGCCCAGACAATAACTATCATAACTAGCAAGGTTGCTGCCAAAACGTTATTGAACAGATCGTTTAGGGAGGTTTCGATGTCGATGGATTTATCACCAGTAAGGTCGTATTCAACACCATCTGGCCATTGTTCGCTTTCGTTCTTTACTGTGGCTTTAATTGCTTCAATGGTCTCTATAATATTTACGCCGACTCGTTTGGATACGGCAAGTGTTATACTGCGTTTGCCTTCTACTCGAGCGTAACTAGTTGGGTCTTCAAAAGTTAGTTCGCCTGTTGCAATATCGCCTAGTAAGACGACTTGATCGCCATCAGCCTTGATTGGCAAATTCAGAATGTCTTCTTTTGTCTTGAGTAGGCCGGGGACTTTTAAAGAAAAGCGCCCAGCGCCAGTATCTAGATTACCTGCCGCAACCAATTTGTTATTGCCAGAAACAAAACTGGCAACGTCAGCCAGAGAAAGATTATACGATTCAAGTTGCTCGGGACGAATGATGATCTGTGCTTGTTGGTCTCGGTCACCACTAATTTTTGCTTCTAATACGCCATCAACCGCTTCAATAGAATCTTGCAGGTTTTTTGCAATGCGACTGAGTGTTGCGAAGCTTACATTGCCAGATAAATTGACTCGTAGTACAGGGAATGTTGAAAGGTTTACCTCTGTTACGGTCGGTTCATCGGCATCGTCAGGCAATTCGCTTTTAGCTCTATCTACCTTGTCTCTAGTATCGCTAATTGCTTGGTCAATATTTACACCGGATTCGAATTCAAGCGTGATAGAGGCATGACCTTCAGAGGCGGTAGATTTTAGTTCTTTTAAACCTTCTAGCCCTTTGAGTTCTTTTTCTAACGGATGAACCAACAAGCTGTCAGCATCTTCTGGTGAAATGCCGTCTAGAGAGACAGAGACATAAGCCATTGGAATGGTAATGTCAGGATCACTTTCTTTGGCGATTTCGATGTAAGAAACCGTACCCATAATTAATATGAGGACGAAAAACATCAGTACAGTTCGAGAGCGAGCTAAGGCCGCCTCAATTAATAGTTGCATATTGGGCCTCCTTAGTTTTGGTAGTGAGCTTCAATTTTATCACCCGCAGACACAAAACCTTGTCCGACGGTGATAATGTTCACATTATCAGGAAGGCCGCGTACCCAAACTTGATCGCGTTCTGATTTAATGATTTCTACAGGTGATACAACGACAGTATTGTCGATGCTGATAGTTTTTATGGCCGTTCTGCCTGAATCATCTAAGGTCAGTAGTGCTGGCGAAAAAGCATGAGCTCTTTGTTGATCTAGAATGAAATCAACGGCAGCAGTTAAACCAGCAGGTATCGCATTGTCTGGATTATCTACCTGCATTTCGACACTGATAGTACGACTAGATTCGTTAGCGGTCGTGCTGATATAAGAAACAAAGCCTTCTGTCTCATAGCCAGATTCGAGGCGAATGTTGCCTTGAGTGCCAAGTTTTATAAGTTGAATCTTATTCTGTGGAATATTGACACTAACTTTTATTGGGTTTACAGAAACCAGAGTGCCAATTGTTGCACCAACAGCTAATACTTGTCCTTCTTGAACTTCTAAGGTATTTAGTATGCCGGTGAAGGGCGCTGTTACATTTGCGTTTTCTAAATCAACTAATAACGATTTTTCTGTCGCTTTTGCAGAAGCAAGATCTGTTTCTGCTTGGGCTAGATTGACCTTTGAAGTCAAATTACCTGCATTCAGTTTTCTTATGCCATCTAGTTCAAGCTGTTTTTGTTTGACGAGTAAGCCAGCTTGCTCTATTTGAACCTTTAGCGTGCGAGTGTCTATTTGCACTATAGATGAGCCTTTTTTAATAAAACGACCTTTTTCTACAGGTAATTTTATTATGCGTCCCTGATAACTGTTAATAAGTTGTAAAGTCTCATCTGCTAATGTCTTTCCGCTTAATGGCAAGTGCATTTCAATGGTTTTAGTAATTAATGTTTTGGCTTGAACTGGATACGCAAGTTTGCTTTCTTTTGCCTGAGATGAAACGGTATCTTCATTGGTTTTTTTTTCAGTTTGACTAACCGTAATGCCATTGCCTCCTGCAAACATCCAGGTTACGGTTGCGATGGCAATGACCACAGCAGTAATTGGCCCTACCTTACTTTTAAACTCCATTTGTTACTCCATGAACCAGAAAGTTTATCGTTATGTTGGTTAAGTATATTCAGAAATAATGAGGAAGGAAGAAGTTTTGTTTAAACCTTGTAAAGAGAATAGCGAGATTAAATTGTTGTTTTCTGAGTGAAGTTGCTAAAAAAAATTTCTGAGCGTAAAAAAGCGTTTCTTTTTAATCACTAGTCACGTCTATTTGATGAACCTTCGCTTAGAAGGATGATACTATACTGCCACAAAATTTTTACTTTATATGGATAGATATGAGTCTATTGTCGTTAGAACAGATCAGTGTTGCTTTTGGGCATAATCCGCTGCTGTCAAAAATCAGTTTTTCAGCAGAAGCTGGAGAGCGTGTTGCAATTATCGGTCGTAACGGTGCAGGTAAATCTACACTGTTAAAAGTCATTTCAGGTGAGCAAATTGCCGATGAAGGTATGGTTCGTCTAGAAGGTGGCATGACCATTGGGCAGCTACCGCAAGAATTACCTGATGCGAATGAAAAAACCGTTCGTGAGGTCGTAAGTGAAGGTGCTGGTGCAGCGCATTCCTTAATGGCGCGTTACTTCAAATTATTAGAAGATTTCGAAAATGATCACTCAAATGAGTTAGGTGATATTCAGACAGAGTTAGACAAAATTCAAGGTTGGGATTTAGAGCAGCGTGTGAATCACATGATTCAGCGTTTGGCTTTGCCTGCTGATAAATTGATGTCTGAGCTTTCTGGTGGTTGGCGCCGTCGTGTTATTTTAGCGCAGGCGTTGATTTCTAATCCAGATGTCTTACTACTGGACGAGCCAACTAACCATTTGGACGTTCCTACCATCGAATGGATGGAGCAACAGCTGCAGCAATTCCGTGGTTTGATCTTGTTCATTACCCATGACCGTCGTTTTCTAGAAAAATTAGCCAATCGAATTATCGAGCTAGATCGCGGTAATCTTATTTCCTTCAGCGGTAACATTACCGCTTTCCTTGCTTTCAAAGAGAAAATGCTTGAAGAAGAAGAGCGCGCAAACGCTTTGTTCGACAAACGTTTAGCTGAAGAAGAGGTTTGGATTCGTCAAGGAATTAAAGCGCGTCGTACTCGTAACGAAGGTCGAGTTCGTGCTTTAAAAGCATTACGTGAAGAACGTTCTGAACGGATTAATCGCCAAGGCAATGCGAAAATGGCGATTGAGACTAAAGATAAGTCTGGCAAGCTGGTGGCGGAATTCACTCAAGTTGGTCACTCTTTTGCAGACAAAGTAATCCTACAACCAATGGATTTTATTGTGAATCGTGGAGACCGAATTGGTCTGATCGGTCCAAATGGTTGTGGTAAAAGTACCTTCCTGAAAATTCTTTTAGGGGATCTTGAGCCTGAGACAGGTTTGGTTCGTCAAGGTACTAAACTTAACGTGGCGTATTTTGATCAGCTACGTGAGCAACTTGATCCAGAACAAACCGTTGCTGAAAACGTTGGTGAAGGCAAAGACGTTATCGAAATCAATGGCCAGAACAAACACGTTATCGGTTATCTTGGCGATTTCCTTTTCCCGCCTGAGCGTGCTCGTACTCCAGTAAAAGCCTTGTCTGGTGGTGAGCGAAATCGTGTATTGCTGGCGAAACTATTTACTCGTCCAGCTAACCTTTTGATCATGGATGAGCCAACCAACGACCTTGATGTAGAAACATTAGAGCTGCTTGAAGAGCTACTGATGAACTACGATGGAACCTTGTTATTGGTAAGCCATGACCGTGCTTTCCTAGATAACGTTGTAACCAGCGTGATTGCTTTTGAAGGTGAAGGCCGAGTGAAAGAATACGTTGGCGGCTATCAAGATTGGATTCGTCAAGGTGGTAAATTCCCAACAGAATCTACTTCCCAAACAGATGACGCCCCAAGCAAAAAAGAAAAAGCCAAAGCAGAAGCAAAAAAAGCGGAAGATGCTAGCCAGAAATCTACTGTGCAGGCCAAACCGAAAGCCAAGCTAAGTTACAAAATTCAGCGCGAATTTGATGATATGCCAGCGACCATTGCGAAGTTGGAAGAAGAAATTGCGGCTTTACATGTAACAACCAGCGCAGCAGAATTTTATGCTGGTGATGCGGATAAAGTTCAAAAAACCTTAGCAAAGCTAGCTCACAAAGAAGAAGAGCTTGAAACAACCATGGAGCGTTGGTTAGAGCTTGAAGAGATGCAAAACGGGTAAATTATGACGAATAAAATAAAACCAGTTTCATTTGTACCGCGCTTTTTTGGCGCATTTGGTCAGTTTTTTAAATACATGGGGAGCAGCGACTATGCCGCTCGCTGTGACACGGTTGGTCAAGGCGAGCAATTTGCCTTTGAAGTTGAACCAAAAGTCATTACAGAAGAAGTTGAAGTAATTCGTGAAATCGAAGTCGCTGCGCCTGTTTTGGACACTGTCAACGCTGACGGTGCTCATCAGTTATTGCAACTATTGCAACAGGAAGCGCGCTTTATCGACTTTATTCAAGAAAGCATCGATGATTACAGTGATGCGGATGTGGGGGCGGCATCTCGCCAAATTCACGCAGGTTGTTCGAAAGTATTGAAGCAACATTTTACCATTGATGTCGTGTCTATCGATGTAGTGAACAGCGCGGCAGAAAATAGTCGTGTTGAAGTGCCATCTGGTTATGATGCAAAACAGATCAAACTGGAAGGTCGAGTGGAAGGCGATGGCCCATACGCTGGCACGCTGATTCATCCCGGTTGGAAAGTAACCGAAACGCGTCTGCCAAAAGTAACCAATACTGAAAGCCTGAATATTCTAGCGCCTGCTGAAATCGAGGTATAACTCATGAGTCAATATTTCATTGGTATCGATCTAGGTACCACGCATTCGGCTGTCTATTATTCTCCGTCTAATCAGGCTGAAGCAGAAACGAATAAAGTGGGGCGCATTCAACAATTGCTCATTCCGCAGTTTATCGCGGCTGGCCAAGTGGATGCTCGTCCTTTATTACCTTCGTTTGTATATTTTCCTCATAAAACTGAATTCTTAGAAAGCGATCTGCAATTGCCATGGGGCAAAGCGCCTTCCATTGTGGGCCAGTTGGCTCGTGAACTGGGTGCAAAATCTTCTGGTCGATTGGTACAAAGTGCTAAAAGCTGGTTGTGCCATTCTCGAGTTAGTGCTGATGAAGCGGTTTTACCTGTTGATGCGCTTGAAGAAGTCGAAAAAGTCTCCCCAGCACAAGTAACAGAAACTCTGTTAGCATATTTAGTCAGTGCGTGGGCAAACCAATTTCCTAATGCGCCGATTGTTGAGCAAACAGTAGTTATCACAGTACCAGCCTCATTTGATCCCGCTGCTCGCGCCATTACCGAGCAAGCAGCGGAAAAGGTCGGCTTGCGTGCACGTTTAATCGAAGAGCCATTAGCCGCGTTTTACGCATGGTTGAGCGATCAGCAAAACTGGACAGATAGCCTAGAAGTCAATGAGCATATTTTGGTAGTTGACGTTGGCGGTGGCACGACAGATTTATCCTTGATCCAAGCGGTCGAACAAGAGGGTGCTCTTGGCTTAGAGCGCGTGGCGGTTGGACGTCATATTTTGCTTGGTGGCGACAATATGGATATGACGTTGACCTACCATTTGGCTGCTCAATTAGCACAAAATGGAACTAATCTTGAACCTTGGCAAATCAGCGGTTTAACGCAAGCTTGCCGTGAAGCGAAAGAGCGTTTGTTATCGAATGCCGAGATAGATGAAGTCAGCGTTATTGTGCCAAGTCGCGGTCGTAGCTTGTTCAATAACAGCATTAAAGCGACCTTGACGCAAAACGATGTGCAGCAGCTTTTGATCGATGGTTTTTTCCCGCAAGTGCAGTTAGGTGAGCAAGCTCAAAAAACAGCACGCAGTGGTTTTAGTGCGATCAATTTGGATTACGAAGGTGATCCTGCGATTACTCGTCATATTAGTGAGTTTTTAGCTCAACATGATGTGAAGCCAACGAAGATCTTGTTAAACGGCGGCGTGTTTAACGCCAATGTGATTCGTAGCACTCTAGAAACTCGCTTAGCAGCAATGCTGTCTGAGTCGTTGAGCGGCAGAGAATTAACCATGTTGACACCATCGCATTTGGATCACGCGGTTGCCAAAGGCGCGACTTACTATGCACAAGTGCAAGCGGAAGGCGGTGTTAAAGTAAAAAGTGGTTTAGCGGCTAACTATTACATTGGTGTGGCTAGCCCAATGCCAGCTATTCCGGGCATGGCACCACCTGTTGATGCTATCTGTGTTGCACCTTTTGGTTTGGAAGAAGGCTCTGAAGAGCAAATGCTGCCGAATGAATTTTCGCTTATCGTTGGTGAAAGCGTGACCTTCCGTTTCTTCCAATCAAAAAACAGCGAAGTGCAATCTGTCGGTAAAGTTATTGCGTCTTTTTCGGTTGCGCAACTTGATGAATTGAATCCTTTGTCGGTTCGTTTGGATGCGGGTCATTATCAAGCAGGCGACATGGTGCGAGTATATTTGACTGCTCGTGTTACTGAATTAGGATTGTTGCTATTGCAAGCACACGATACCCAATCTGACCTAAGTTGGACAATTGAGTTTCAAGTTAGGGAAGCATAACCATGACACAGCCAGCTTTTCATTCTGCTTATCGAGTTGGGATTGATTTAGGGACGACCAACTGTGTCGTCTCTTACATTCCAATATCGGAGCATTCGAATTCAAATACGCCGACTTTGCTGCCCATTCCGCAAGTGATGGCAGATGGTTCGGTGCAAGAATTTACTTATTTGCCGAGTGCTATTTATGTCTTGGCGTCGGATGAAATTGGAAAAATTGATCCAGTTTTACCTTGGCGTCATCATGATAAAGAGCGAGTCGTTGGAGTTGGTGCGTTAGCTTTAGGCCAACGTCGAGCAGGGCAATTGGTACAAAGTGCGAAAAGCTGGTTGAGCCATCGTCAAGTAGATCGTCGCTCGGCGATCTTGCCTTGGGCGAGCGAATTTCCTAAAAAGCTCAGCCCACTTGAGGCGAGTAAGATTCTCTTATTACACATTAAGCAAAGCTGGAATCATCGCTTTACTGATGCACCGTTAGAATCTCAATCTATCGCGTTAACCTTGCCTGCGTCTTTTGATGAGGAAGCACGAGCCTTAACCTTGGAGGCTGCTAAACAGGCTGGTCTAAACGATTTATATCTTCTTGAAGAGCCGCAAGCGGCTTGTTATCACTACATTAGCGATGACGAAAAACTCGCCGCGTTAGTTGATAAAAAAATGCTCTTGGTGGTCGATATTGGTGGAGGCACCAGTGACTTTAGTCTGGTTGCTATTCAGCCTACATCAGCAAAGGCGAAAAGCATTTCGCTTAAACGTATCGCGGTAGGTGAGCATCTATTGCTTGGTGGCGATAACCTTGATCAAGCTTTGGCGTTTCAGTTAGATCCTAAGCAAATATCTGCGTTATCTGCTACACGCTTAGCGGCTTTGGTTCAGCAAACTCGTCAGGCCAAAGAAAGCTTGTTAAGTAAAGACGCACCGGAATCGTTAAACATTACTGTGCTTGGTGGTGGTAGTCGTTTAATCGGTGGTTCGCAAAAATTTGATGTATCTAGAGAAACCTTATTGGAACAAATTCGTAGTGGATTTTTTCCTTTGGTTAATTGCGATGACAAGGTGCAAAAGAGCGATTACGCGATGCATACCTTGGGCTTGCCTTATGAGTCAGATCCTGCGTTTACACGACATTTAGCGGCATTTTTACAGCAACATAAAGCAGTAATCGAAGCCGCAACCGGCTCAACCATGCCAGATGCGGTGTTGTTTAACGGCGGTTTATTTAACAGTCCTGTGTTAAAAGCTCGTTTACTAGAACAGCTGAATACTTGGTCTTCTAAGCCTATACTTGCTTGTTCTGCAGACGAACCTAACGATGCGGTTGCCAAAGGTGCAGCCATGTATTTGAACGCTTTGGCGGGAGAAAGTACTCGTATTGAAAGCGGTGTGGCGCACAGTTTGTATTTAAAAGTTGGCGAGGATCAATTCGTCGGTATCTTGCCAAAAGGCACCTTAAAAGGCGAAACTATTCGCTTAGAACAAGAGTTCTTTGTCACCCTTGGTCAACAAGTACAGTTCCCTTTGTATCGATCCGACGATCATATTGATTGTGGGGTTGGCAAAGTGCGTGATCAAGAGGGATTGCACTATATTTCTACCTTGATGACAGAACTGGACGGCTCCATTGATTCCCAAGAAACAGCGGTAACGCTATCGGTACAAATGACCGAAGTGGGTGTGTTGCAAGTGGTGTTAAACGCGAACAACCAGAAAGACCAATGGCGTTTAGATTTTTCAACCCAAGTCAGTTCTTCGCAAGAGTCTGAGCAATCCGATGACAGTGGTTTACTGCATGCCAATATGGGACAAGCAGAAGAACATTTAGCGAAGTGCTTTTCTAGCGCGGGTCAAAAGCAAAATCCGGACTTGGTAAAATCTCTTAAGCAGGATTTGGATCAGTTACTGGGTAATCGTGATGATTGGAACCTTACCACTTCGCGACGTTTGGTCGATAAGCTTTTAAGTCTTAAATCTGGTCGAACCAAAAGCGCTCAACATGAACGTCAATGGTTGCAGCTTATGGGCTATTGTTTGCGCCCAGGTTTCGGTGCGGCGGATGATTTGGCTCGTGTGCAGCAAGTGGTAAATGCCACTAAAGCCGGCGCTCAGTTCGATACGGCGCCAGTTTGGGGGCAATATTGGACCTTATATCGCCGTATTGCTGGCGGCTTATCGACAGAACAACAGACACACTTGTTCAAACAATTTAGCCAATATTATTCGCCAACAGGGCAAAGATCACGAGATAAAATGAAAGCGCTAACGACCAAGTCTAGTGATGATTTGATTCGTTTGGTTGGTGCGTTGGAAGGTTTGTCGAATGAAGATAAAGTCACAACGATTGATTGGTTGTTGAAGCGTTTGCAAAAGACCTCTGAGCCGGACACAGCTTGGTGGACGATAGGGCGAATTGCCTCACGCCATCTATTGTCTGGCAAGCAAGAGCAAAGAATTGCTGAAGAAAAACTGTTTCCGATCCTAGAAGTTACGCTAAAAGAAGATTGGAAAAAGCGTAAGCAAGCAGGACTTGCAGCTGTTTTGATGAGCCAGGTCAGCGTTGGTGAATCCGACAAACTCAGCGCGTTGCGCAAGAAAGTGGCCAATAAACTCAATAAAGACAAATGCCCAGCCCAATGGCTTGAGCGTTTGGAAAGCCAGATTGAGATTAACAGCGACGAGCTAAATGCATTAGTCGGGGAGAGTTTACCGATTGGATTACGCTTGTAGTTACGTGACAAACAGATCTGATTTTCAGATCTGTTTGTCTCATTCCTTATTTAGCTTCTGACTCGTTTCATATTAATTAGAATGGGGCTGCCAGTCATTGGATCTGGAATTAGGTCGCATTCAACACCATATAATTCACGAACAAGCTCTTTGGTCATCACGTCTTTTGGGCTGCCTTGGGTAATGATCTCGCCTTTTTTCATCGCAATTATATGATCAGAATATCGGCAAGCGCTTGGTAAGTCATGGACTACCATGGCGAGAGTTTTGCCTTGTCTTGATAAATTACGTATGAGCTCGAAGACTTCAATCTGATGCCCTAAATCCAGCGCAGACGTAGGCTCATCCAACAATAGCAAAGGCGTTTCTTGGGCAATCGACATGGCGATCCAAGCACGTTGGCGTTGTCCACCAGATAGCGTGTCTAGTAATCGATCTTTAAGCCCTTCTAAATCGGCAGCATTTAAAGCGTAGTTGATGGCTTGTTGGTCATCCATAGCCCATTGTTTTAGTAGACTTTGGTGGGGGTGGCGGCCAAAGCGAATCAATTCTTCAATGGTAATGCCATCTGGCGCTAAAGTGTCTTGTGGTAATAGTGCGAGTCGTCTAGCGACCTCTTTGGAAGGTAGAGAATGAATATCTTTACCGTCTAATAGAACAACACCGGAACTGGGTGAATGAACACGAGATAAGCCATTCAACAAGGTGGATTTGCCACAGCCATTTGGCCCAACGATGGCCGTTACTTTCCCATTTGGAAGAGAAACATCTAGATTTTCAATAATGCTGACTTTGCCATGTTTTAAGGTGAGCCTTTCAGCCCCGAGACGAGCTAGGTTGTTTATTTCAGATGTCTGTTTAAATTGTAGAGACGTGGCCGTCATAACGAAGTCCTTGAAGTGCGTCGTACAAGTATCCAAATTAAGTAAGGACCGCCTATAACGGCAGTTACAATACCAACTGGTAGTTCAATTGGGGATAACACAGTTCTACCAAATAGATCGGCGAGAATCATCACCAAAGCGCCAGCGAGCGCAGAGCTTATCAACGGAATGCCACGATAACGAGCCAGAACTCGAGCGATCTCAGGGCCAATCAAGGCAATTAAGCCGACAGGTCCAGCTACCGCAACCGCAAGCCCCGTTAGTGTGATACATAAGATTAAAGCGACGATTCGGATGTGTTTGATGTTTGCGCCAAGACCCGTAATCACTTGGTCAGAAAAGGGCATCAAGGCAAACTGTGAAGCAAAAAGTAAGCAAGCCACTAAACAGATGGCTAGACCAATGCCAAGTATATTAACCATCATTGGGTCTCGAGCACTCAAGCTACCAACCGTCCAAGGATAGGCGCTGTTTGCCACATCGATACTGACTTGGCTTAATAGCAATTGCGTTACAGCGCCAGCAATAGCGCCAATGCCAATACCGGCGACAATGAAACGATAGCCTCGTGTGCCACTGCCACCAGCTAGGCCAAACGCCAACGCTGTCGCCGTAGCAGCACCTGCCAACGCCATAACAGAAGGCGCGAGTGAAATCCCCATACCAACCACTGACGACACTGCGAATGCCATCGCGGCGTTATCTATGCCAATTATGCCTGGTGTCGCTAAGCGGTTTCTCGCCATAGTTTGCATTAGACATCCTGCTAAACTAAAAGCAGCACCAGTAAATAAAGCGGCTAATAAGCGCGGTAAGCGTAAGTCTTGCACGATAAACTGACTCATTGCATTGCCGTGGCCAAATAATACTGCAATGACTTCTTTTGGCGATATTGGCATGGTGCCAATACCAAGTGTTGCTACACAAGCTATCGCCAACAGAATTAATAACCAAACATTACGGATAATCGCTTGTTTCTCAATCAATATAGTCATGTGACGACCTAGAGACAATAAGCGATGACCATTTGGTGCTGTAGTAATTTCTTCGTTATTAGGAAGTGAGAGACTTTGATTTATCATAAGGTAGGCATTCTTTTAGATCGCACAATCAACAGTAGTACCGGGGCCCCAATAATCGCGGTCAGCACTCCTAATGGCATTTCTGCTGGTTGAGCAACAAGGCGTGATACAACATCTGCAGAAATTACAATAATTGGCCCTAGAGGTAAGCATAACCATAGAGTACGGCGAATATCAGGTCCCACTAAGGCGCGTGCGGCGAAAGGCACAACGAGGCCAATAAAGGCGACAGGTCCGGCAATTGCGGTTGCGCCACCTACTAACAAAGCAACAGCGACGATAACTACAGCGCGAACTCGCTGAGGTTTATGGCCAAGTCCTATAGCAACGCGTTCACCAAGTGCTAGGGAAGCTAATGGCTTCGCTGTATATAAAATGCAAATTATCGCAATCAGCATGGAAGGCAAAACTGAAAATAGGGTATTAGTGTCTCGACCAGCGACGCTGCCTGTTACCCAAAAGCGAATTTCATCGGCGGCTCTTTGGTCAAATAGTAACAATAGAGAAGTCACAGCGAGTAACAGACTTGAAAGCGCGGCTCCAGCCAGCACTAAGCGAATTGGGTCGTTTTGTTGTCCTTGCATTCGAGCGACACCAAGCACACACAAACAGCCTAACAAAGCGCCAAACTGGGCAACACCAACAGTTAAAGTTGCCGTGCTGGCACCTAGTACCAAAGTAATTGCAACGGCAAGGGAGCTTCCAGCACTAACGCCAAGTAAACCAGGCTCAGCCAATGGATTGCGTGCTACAGCCTGCATTAAGGCACCAGCAATACCAAGTGTTAAACCGACAAATAAACCGATCAGTGTTCTGTTGGCGCGTAAATGAAATACGGTGAATTGAGTATCTGCGGAACCATTACCTAATAGTGTTTGAAAGGAGGCTTGGAGGCTTAACCCTCCAGCACCAAACAATAAACTGCAGAAACAGCAAAGTGCCAGCACAAAAAGTGCTGACACAAAAACACTAAACAATGGTCGTTGTGCAGGAGGAATATAGAACCAACTAATCATTTAGGTTATTTAATCTTGTTATTAATAATATTTTGAATGTCATCAAGAATGGCGTGGGCAGCAAGTGGACCAGCAGCGCTCGTCCATAACTGACCATTTACTGCGATAACTTTATCTTCTTTCACAACATTAAGACGTGAGAAAGAGGGCGATGTCTTGGCTGCTTCAAGTGCATCTTTACCTTCAGTGTTGAGTGTTGCCAAGAACAACCAGTTACTGTCGACTTTAGATAAATTTTCTAAGCTAAGAGGACTGCTATGAGGACGGCCTTCTTTTATCACACCTGCATCGTTGATGATGAACCCAGTCGCTGCGAGAACATCGGTAGAGAAAATTTGTGATGACATAACGATAGGACCTTGAGGCATCCAGCGCGCTAATGTTGCAGAGCGCTCATTTTTTGGTAGCTTTGCAGTAATGACATCTTTCAGAGCGTTTTCACGATCTTTTATGTCACTCAGGATAGTATTCATTTGTTCGTCTTTGTTTAACGCTTGCGCATACACTTTAGCAACTTTAATCCAGTTGTCAGATACCATTCCTGGTGAAATAGGGACGATGGTTGGTGCAATTTTTGACAGAATATTGTATTGATCCTGAGGTAAGTTCGTAGATGCTAGGATCAAATCTGGACGTTGTGCAGCAATAGCTTCAAGATTGTTTTGACGAGAAGTGCCTACCATATTAACGCCACTCGCGCGTTTTTGAATATATTCAGCTACAGAATCTCCACCACGAGTCGCAATAGCTCCTAGAGGTCTCACACCCAGAGCAATTGCGCTGTCTAGAGCATCTTCGGATAATGTTACTATGCGTTTCACATCGTCGTTAACTTTCACTTCGCCATATTTTGTAATGACACTATGTTCGCCAGCAAAAACACTGAACGATGTTGTAATGCAGGCACATAGCAAGATTTTTTTAAAAGAGAGGCGATTAAGCAACATAACGGATTCCTTTGATTTGAATATCTACAGCAGCTTTAATGGGGCATTGTTGAAAAACAAGTAATCAAGAATACTTGAAGCGCTTGGTAGGCTAATAAACTATGCTAATGATAACGCTTCTTATTATTCTTTTTAACTGTTTATATTCAATTAGATGTGACGAAATGCGCAACGTGACGTTTTATAAATCGCGTTGCCTTTTCTGATGTTGGAGAGTTGATTAGATGTTGCTTGCTAGTTAGCTAAATAGGCCAGCATAGAAAAGGCTAGTCGAATGAATAGCCGAATAGACTAATATCGGTTTTATAAGGGATTTCTTTCGGTGAGGCTTGTAGTTGCTCTATTAAGCTCAGATACGTCGCCATTTGATGTGCCAATAGATTCTTATCGCTTGGAATCGACGTGGTGAATTTTGTGGCTCTTAGCATACTTTTTACTCCATTAGTTTGGGTGAATTCTTTACTACCTAATAAAATTACTTCTTCGCCCATATGCCAAAAAATATCTAAATCTCTAATTTGCATCGGGCTAATAGGCGGAACCAAAGGAACGATATCGTTAAGCGTTACCACTCTGATTAGAGGTAAGTCATCGAATTTGTTTGCGCCTGTGATATTGGTGACTTTCGGCTGGCCAAAGGTAATTACTTGTTTCACAGGATAGCCATCTTTTTGTAAATACATAGCCAATATGACAGCAATAGCGCCACCTAAACTATGTCCTGTTAGGTGGATTGGCTGGTTTTTGACTAGAAAAGGTTTGATGTCCTCGTAAACGGCTTTTGCACCAGAGCCAAAACCTTGATGCAGTTTTATATCAAGAATAGTGTCTGACTTTAACTCAAGATCTAAATCCAACATGGCATTTTCTAAATTCGCCGTGCCTCGAATGGCAATGGTCTGAACGCCATTGGCACGACTTAAAAAATAACTGACTTGAGACAAAGGAATTAAAGACTGATGCACTAATATTTGGTCTTGTTCTTGCAGACGTTTTTCGAGCGTATTGGCATCTAGATAGGTATCATCTGATAATTTGGCTTGAATTTTTATAATGGCAAAATCGGGTGCAGCAAACGCTAATTGGAAAGGCATAACAATCAAAAGAGACAGTAAAATGAACGTGTTTTTCAGCATGAGGGAATAAAAGCAACATAGTAAATAGGGAGGCGCAGAGTACTAAAAAATAGCTTTTACTAACAGCGGTTTATCGTGGGCTGATAGCTTTGGTAAGTAGGAACACGGCTTACCAAAGTATCGAAGAGGAAGAGGCAGCACTAAAATTATAAAAACTATAAGTCGCAACCACTCCAATTAATACGTCTAACGCCATCAATGTTAAAGGTTGATAGTGTGTAGAAGTTACCTTTCATCATATATACCGCATAAGCGCGAGCCAGTGCTTTTTTGACTTTTTGTAGCGTGTCTTTTATTACAATTTTTTGCATGGTATTTTCCTCTTCAGGTTGCTTGATGCACTGATAATAGAGGCACAAATTCTGCTCAACAAACGACGTATTTTCACTGAAATGATGAAATAAATTCACTAATTTTGACGCTGTTATAAAACAGTTAAATTAGAGCTAAATTACCGATAAATAGAAGGTTTTTTGCATATTATATTCATAAATATAATGGACTGTGATGCATTTGAGGATGTTGAAGGTTTAATGTTCTGACCGATTGGATATATATGTTGAAACGCATCAAACATTGTTATGGCGCTTCTGTCAAAAAAAGACTGAGAAGAAGCGCCAAGGGTTCTACAAAAGACAGTTTTATCTTATAGATCACTCTTATATTGCAGCATAAATGTTGCTTTGCCTTTTTGTGCATCAAACAATTTATCTAGATTTTTTTCATGGAAGCTATCGAACTGCCCCATCTCTTTTGTCGATTTTCCTGAACCACCTACATTGTCGCTTTTCATGGCAACTAAATAATGGCTAACGTCAGAGACCGCTTGGCGATAGCCATCTGTTGTGGCTAAGTCATACTTATCGAGATCAATCCCTTTTCGTAGTTCTCGTGACCAGTAGAACTCCAGAAAAGGCACTGGTGCTGCTGGTTTATCCCAAGCAATATCTCGTGAAGAATACATAAGTGAGCGGTATTTATCGTTTTCGAAATGTTCCATTCCAAGTGATGTTGGTAAAGTTTTATAAGAAATGGTATTGCCTGTACTGTTTTGTAGCCAAGTATTGCCATCCGCTATCATCACGTTCCAGAATTGACTCATATTGGTTAGCTTACGATAATCTTTGGCGACAACGACATTTATTTTAAATTGCTCTCCGCCGCCTTGCATGTGCCAAAATGCATTAAAAGTATGGTGTCCATCTGTTAAGTAGTAATGGCCGTTAGGAGCAATCACAATGGTTTTCATGTCTTTAAGGTGCGAACCTATTGGTTCATCGCATTGAAAGCTTGTGGCATCGTTTGGTGTTGAGTTTGTATCGAAATGCGCCAAGCCCTTTTGGCCATTTGCCTCACAGATTTCATCAAATTTTTTCTTACTATCCAGCTTATAGCGTCCCAATTTGTAATACACCTGATCATATCCAATCGATGGTTGAGTAGGGATCAAATCACGAAGCGTTACTTGAGTTACCTTACCGGCGTATAACGTCTCGGCATTGGCAAACGTAGAAACAATAAGCAATACAGCGGAAATAAGCGGTAACAGAGCTTTAAATTTCATTAAATAGTCCCTTAGGGCTCAATTCTAAACGGGCATTCTACAAAACTATTATGACATTAATGTTTTGATGGTCGTTTTTGCAATACTATTGAAGCTGTTGTTTACACATCTACGTTTTATTTTTCTGCGACTAATGCGTATTAAAAAGTTTATGCTTTTTTAGATAGCTGAAAAAGTTCGAGTTTTTAGGAAAAAATATGATCAAAATTCGTCAATATCAAGCTAAGGATGCAAAGGCTCTTTGGCATTTATTTTTCAATACGGTTCGTGCTGTGAATGCTCGGGATTATGCTCAAGCTCAGGTCGAAGCTTGGGCGCCAGAGTCTTTTGATATGACTGTTTGGCAAAACAAAATGAATGATATTCAACCTTTTGTCGCTGAGTTGGATTGTGTGGTTGTTGGCTATTGCGACTTACAGCCGGATGGTTTGATAGATCATTTTTTTTGCCATCATGAATATCAAGGTCAAGGCATTGGAAGGGCGTTGATGAATCATATTTTATCCTTAGCAGATGAACGAGACGCTTCTCGCCTTTATTCTCATGTGAGTATTACTGCTAGACCTTTCTTTGAGCACTTTGGTTTTTCGGTTATGAATGAGCAGAGAATATCTTTACGTGGGCAAGAGTTGACTAACTTCGTGATGGAAAGAAGGTTTTAATAAACACTTAGAGCGCTTATTTGCCGTCTTGTTATTGAAAAAAAGAGAATGGTATCGGGTATAAGCCGATACCATTTGGTGGTATTAAGGACGAACAATAATTTTCACAGCCGATTCATTATTATGAATTAACGTATCGAACCCTTGAGAAATCAGGTCATCTAATTCTATTCTTTGAGTAATAAAAGGCTCTAAATTTACTTTACCTTCTTCAACCAATTTAATTGTTTCTTCATGGTTGTTTACATAAGCAATCGTACCGCGAATGTCTAACTCTTTCATTACAACACTATGAACATTCACTGTGGCTGGATGGCTCCAAATGGAGACAATCACAATTGTCCCTGTCGATCTGGTGCTTTCAACTAAAGTGTCCAAAACCTTGTTGTTACTGGTGCATTCGAAGGCAACATCTACACCACGGTTTTCCGTAATCTTCATTACCTCGTCTGTGACGTTCACTTCAGTTGGATCTAAAATGTAATCCGCTACACCTGTATCAAGGGCTTTTTCTTTACGCTTTGCACTCAGCTCTGTCATGATGACAGTGATGCCTTTTGCTTTTAAAACTGCTGATAACAATAAACCGATAGGGCCACCGCCGCCAACTAGCGCAACATCACCAGCTTTTGCTCCACTGCGGACAAACGCATGGTAGCCAACGGCCAACGGTTCAATTAAAGCAGCTTGATCCAATGGAATTGAATTAGCAATAGGATGAACCCAACGGCGTTTCACGGCAATTTTTTCGGATAAACCACCACCACAACCACCAAGACCAATAAAGTTCATATTCTTAGAAAGATGGTAATTTTCACCCGGTCCAGTAGGCACGTCATCGGCAATAATATAAGGCTCCACTACCACATGTTGGCCGATTTTAATATCTTCCACGCCTTCACCTACAGCGTAAACAACACCTGAAAACTCATGCCCCATGGTCACTGGTGCAGACTCTCCTGAAATAGGGTGCGGATGGCCACAAGGCGGAATAAAGATTGGTCCTTCCATGAACTCATGTAGATCCGTACCGCAGATGCCACACCAGGCAACATCAATGCCTACCGTACCAGGTTCAACACTAGGCTCTGGAATATCCTCAATACGGATATCACCTCTATCGTAAAAACGAGCAGCTTTCATTTGGCTTTCCTTGTGTTTGATTAAAAAAATGACTAGATAAAACTACTTAGCACACTAAAGGATGTCAAATTGAATGATCAGAATCGCACTGATCACTGACAATTATCAATTAATTTGAATTAGAAGCTCTGAAGATTGCAGTGCGGATATCAATGCGCCATAAAAGAGTTGATTAATTCGCTATTACAAGATCTTTCTCTGAGAATATTGATGTTTTGCTGGTGAACGAATGAAGGGGATTAGAACGAAAAGCCAAATAGCATCAGCTATCACCACAAGTTGTAATGCGTTAAACTACGCGCCCACAATTTTCTGTAACACTAGCCTGAGTATCAAATGAGCGCTGAGTTTTCTATTTTATCTGCCACTTTGTTGTTTTTGTTTGTTATCGATCCGTTCGGTAATATTCCTATTTTGTTGTCTGTAATGAAGGGCGTTCCGCAGAAACGTCAATATCAAATCGTGGTGCGAGATGGTTTGATTGGCTTGCTTATTCTGGTTTGTTTCTTGTTTTTCGGTGCGGAGTTTTTGGCGCTGTTGCATTTGGAAACGGAATCCATTTCGATTGCCGGTGGTGTTGTATTGTTCGTTATTGCATTGAAAATGATTTTTCCTTCGCCTTATACGAAAGACGCTGGTCCAGTGATGGAGCCGTTCATAGTGCCGATTTCTATTCCTATGCTGGCAGGACCGTCTACTTTAGCGACGTTATTGGTGATGGTTAAGAGCTACCCAAACGATCAGCAAGACTTACTTATTTCCGTTGGTGCAGCGTGGGGGATTTCTGTGGTCATTTTGGCTATGGCTCCTTTGTTGAACCGAGTATTGAGAGAGAAAGGCTTGGCTGCACTAGAACGTTTGATGGGTATGTTGCTGCTGATGATGTCAGTACAGATGCTCGTGAACGGTGTGCGTAGTTTGTTCACGCACACGTTAGCTTCATTGTAGTTGGATCCATTAGCTGAACCATTAACCCTTCTATGGAAGGGCTAATGGTTGTTTGGATACGACGATACCATTTAGGTCGCAATAAATATAATCCCCTTGGGCGATCGTCATACCCGCAAAGCGAAGTGTTTTTCCTAGATCGCCCAAGCCGCGTTTTTCCGTTGGCATTGGGTGCGCGCATAAAGCGTGAATGCCAATGTTTAGTTGTGATTGAGCTGCTATGTCACGAATTGCTCCGTTTATCACAAATCCTTCCCAGCCATTATTGACCGCTTTTTCAGCCAGCATATCGCCAAGCAAGGCGCGTCGTTTACTGCCACCGCCATCAATGACCATGACTTTTCCTTTGCCATTTTCAGCGACTAATTCCCTTACTCGACTATTGTCTTCAAAACAGGATACGGTCACGACTTCACCATAGAAATGAGTGCGTTTTCCATAAGAGATAAAAATAGGCTCAGCGATTTGTAGCTTTTCTGGGTACAAATCGCAAAGGTCAGGGAGAAGGTCTTTCATGTTGGCACCTACTTAGAATCAAAGAGTGTGTCTTCGACTCTAAGTAGGTGAGTGTTAAATAGCCAGTGGTTCTGGTGGATATTCAGTATTCAGTGATGTGATTAGTCTTCTATTGCCGGGATGTCGTTAGGATCGATTAGGCCGTGTTCTACTGCGATTTGTAGCAGCTGAATGACAAGCTCATCTGGCGGCAGTAGGTGTAAAGGCGTTGTTTGGCCTTGTTCTGCTACGGCGTCGTCTAGGTCAACGTCACGTTCTTGAAACCAAGAGTGAATGCTTTGTACTTCGAAACTTGGCTCTAAGCCTTTTATATCGTAAGTAGCTTCGACTAAAAGACTAAGTGACTCAGGCTCAAGAGCGTAAATCACATCAGTATCAAATTCATTGATCCATTCTGCTAAGATATCGCTGGCTTCAAAGCCAAATTCGTAGAGTTGTTGTTCATCAAGGTCGTGTGCGTTAGGCTCGATACGATGGTTTTCTAGCCATTCGTCGTCAGGGATCACTAGCACTTCTTTGACTTGTGCTTCGTGAGTCGACCAAGTGAAAAGTAATGGGAAAGCTGGCTCGTCTGAAGAGTTGGCGACAGCCGTCATGAATATAGGTAAACTTGCCATAATTTAGAACCAATGTTTGATTGTTAAGGAAGAATAAATGACCAGCCGAATCAAGATCAGTAGTGCGTTTGATGGCGGTAACATCTCCGTTATTGACGCTTCGGAGCCGGACAATATTAGAGTAAAGATCCCTAATGATACAAACTCTAAATTTTTGCAGTGGTTTTATTTTCGTTTACAAGGGGGAATGGGTGAGCAATGTGTCATTCAATTTGAGAACGCCAATGATGCCGCTTACCCAGATGGCTGGGTAGATTACCAAGCGGTAGCGTCTTACGACCGCGAGTATTGGTTCCGAGTACCTACCGAATACGTGGATGGTAAATTGGTGATTACTCATCAACCAGAACAAGACAGTGTGTATTATGCTTATTTCGCACCTTATAGTTACGAGCGTCATTTGGATATGATTGCTTGGGCTGCCAGCAATGAAGATTGTATTACTGATCATTTGGGCGAAACGGCTGAAGGTCGTGATATCACTTTGTTGGAGATTAGCAAAACCCAAGGGTTAGCAAAAAACATTTGGATTATTGCTCGCCAGCATCCTGGTGAAACAATGGCTGAATGGTTTATCGAAGGTTTACTTGAGCGTTTGTTTGATGAGTCTCACCCGATTGCACGCTCGCTTTTAAAGCAATGTCGTTTTTATGTTGTACCAAATATGAATCCAGACGGTGCTGTGCATGGTAATTTGCGTGTGAATTCCAAAGGTGTAAACCTGAACCGTGAATGGAAGAACCCAACGGCAGAATTCAGTCCAGAAGTGTTAGCTGTACAAAAGAAAATGGCTGAAACGGGCGTTGATTTATTCTTGGATATTCATGGTGACGAAGCTTTGCCAGTTAACTTTGTGGATGGTTGCCAAGGCGTACCGTCGTTTGATGCTCGTATGGAAGCGATGGAAACCTTGTTTAAAGATGTCTTTACGGCTGTTAGTCCTGATTTTCAGACTGAGATCGGTTATACACCATCACAATTTGGTGAAGCGAATTTAACCGTGGCAACCAAGTGGGTAGGGGAAACGTATAAGTGTTTGTCTTTCACCCTAGAAATGCCGTTTAAAGATAACAAAAACTTGCCTGATGATGTTGTTGGTTGGTCTCCAGAGCGGGCGAAAATTCTGGGTGCTGATGTCTTGTACCCAATTCATCAAGTGATTATGAGTGCTCACATGAAGGCAAATGATTGATTTATGTCTGCTACAAATAACGACACCTTAGAGTTATTAAAACTCGCCATGCGCCAATTTGCACAAGAGAGAGAATGGGAGCAATTCCACTCTCCTAAAAACTTGTCGATGGCGTTGGCGGGCGAGACGGCTGAATTATTGGACTGCTTTCGTTGGCTAACAGAAGAGCAATCTTATCAGTTGGATAATAAGCAGATGTTTGCGGTGAAAGATGAGCTAGCGGATGTGTTGCTTTTTACTGTTCGTCTGGCCGATAAACTGAACGTCGATCTGTTAAGCGCAGCACAACAAAAAATCGCTAAAAATGCCGAGCGTTATCCAGTCGAAAAAGTGAAAGGTAATGCGAAAAAATACAATCAGTATTAGCTTTTAGCTGTTAATACTTCTATTTGTAGCCATTTTCCGTTAATTGTAAGGTAAATCTTGATTTAGTGTCTAGCGAACTTGGGCAAACTGGATTAGGATCTGGCATTCGAAATTGCAATGAATTTAATACCCATATTTATTTTTATAAAACGTAATTTTAGGACGAAGAAAAATGCCTAAGGCAAGTGAAATCAAAAAGAATATTGCTATCAGCTATGACAATAAAACGTACATAGTAAAGGACATTGAGCGATCTGTACCACAGGGTCGCGCAGGCGGTAGTCTTTATCGTATGCGTATGTACGACGTGGTAACTGGCCGTAAATTGGATGAAACGTTCAAAGATTCCGATATGATCGATCTTGCCGATCTTGTTCGTCGTCAAGTGATGTTTTCTTATTCTGATGGCGATGAATTTGTGTTTATGGATAACGAAGACTACACGCCTTACAGTTTGAACAAGAGTGCTGTTGAAGAAGAGATTCTTTTTGTTAACGAAGATACAGTGGGTATTCAGGTCGTTTTGGTTAACGAAGTGCCTGTTGTTATTGAGTTGCCAACTAACGTTGAGCTAGAAGTTATCGAAACAGATCCTTCAATCAAAGGCGCGTCTGCGACTTCTCGTAACAAACCCGCTAAATTGTCTACTGGCGCGATTATCCAAGTGCCTGAGCATATTTCTACCGGTGACCGTATCAAGGTCAACGTAGAAGAACGTAAGTTTGCGGGCCGTGCTGAGAAGTAATACTTCCAACACTTTGCCAAAAATATAAAATGCAGCCAATTGGCTGCATTTTTTGTTTTAGACATTAGGTAAAAGAAGGGGGTGGTGTTTAATCTTTTTTAGCCGCTTCTTTTAATGCGTCTTTGGCCTTTTTCTCTGGATGGTTGTTTGCTTCTGTCAGTCCAGCTTCGCGTTGTACCGCAGCCAACACTCCGCGTAAAATTCCTAATTCTTGTTTCTCTGGACGAGAGCGATTAAAAAAGCGATGCAACTTATCTAGAACCTTGCCTGGATGGCTACGGATGATGAAGTTGATACCATAAAGTGTTTCTTCTAAATGTTCGTAGAAAAGATCCATGTCTTTTTTATGTGGATATTCTGGCGTTTCTTTTTTGTAGTTTTCTTTGTTCTGATTAGCCATCCAGATTTCATAAGCGACAATTTGTACCGCTTGTGAAATATTTAATACCGGATATTCATCATTGGCGTCGATATAAACTTGGCGATGACATTGAGCAATTTCATCGTTTAATAAACCTGTGGTCTCACGGCCAAAAACAATAGCAACATTATGATCAACGGCTTCTGGAATTACGCTTTCGGCGCATTCACGAGCATTCATAATAGGAAGCTGAAAAGTGCGATGACGAGCGCTTGTGCCAATGACAAGACTACAGTCTGCGATGGCTTCTTCTAATGTAGAAACGATGGTGGCATTTTCAAGCAGATCAACAGCACCGGCAGCGCGGCTGGTGGCTTCTTCTGATGGGTAGTCATTTGGGTCAACTAAATAAAGGTTGGTTAATCCCATATTCTTCATGGCTCGGGCAATAGCACCGACGTTGCCAGGATGAAAAGTGTTGATCAGTACGATTCGGATGTTACTTAGCATGGGTCGTGAAGTACTCTGGGTTGTTTGTCTCTTAGAGACCTTTGCACGACTACTGTGCTTGCCAATACTTTGTTAAAAATAGACTCAAAATGCTCATTTATAACTCATAAACTCTGCTTTCTCGTGTATTTTTGCCTCGTCTTGGCTTCGCTCGTGACTTCGTGCAAAGGTCTTCAATAGTCAGATTATGGCTTTAGCGTGAGTGACTGCTCAGTGCTGGCAAAATCGACATTGTCTAAGATGACTTTGGTTGTGTCATTAAAGAGGAATTGGTTACAGGCGTGATGATACAGGGAACCTGTCTCTAACACCAACCGGTAGTTGCCTCTGGGGATGTAATTGGCTGCGTATGCTTGTTTTCCATACAAGTAGATAGAAAAGGGCGCTTGTCCGTCATAGGACTCGAAGGTGAGCATGCTGTGCTCGGGTAATTGGTTCAAAATGCGCAAACGGCTACTTCCGTCAGCCACACCAATTAACTCGCCATGCTGAGGTGCAGCACCGGGCTGGCCAAAGCAACCGGTTTGAAGTGCGTGTTGAATACTACCAAAGCCAATATTTTTTGTTTGCACCCATCCATTCATGCCGTTGTAACGGACAGTCAACCAGTTGCCTTGCGATTTAATACTTTGCAGATCTGATTGAGTTGGGATGGTTTGCAAGATGGCGCTGGATACATCTGGCTCTGCATAAAGCGTGGTGTCGGCTAAGGTGTAACTTATTCCAACACGAAACTGGGGATATAAGCCACTGATGTAGGTGGCTACTTTTTGCTCGGAGGCTGTTTCCTGCTTGGATGATTGCCAATACAGCGTGCTGTAAATGCCAGCAGCAAAACAAGCGATATAGGTAGCAGCGCGAAATGCAGCCTTTGCAGCGTCTAATTTAATCGGTTGGCTAACTGGTTCGTTATAGAACGACTGTGTGGATTGTGTAGATTGTGTGTATTCTTCTTCATCGTCCACAAAGGATTGGTAAGGTGGTATATCTGGTTTTTCGCCGCTTTGGTTGTCTGTATAGCTGTAGCCTTGTGAAGTAAAGTTTTTGGATGCCTTGAAGGCTTCTTCGTAAAGGGCTTTAACGCGTTTTTCATTTAGGGTATTACGTGCTGCTTTGATAGCGTCATTACGTGTTTTTTCATGGTGAGCGTTGTTGCGCTTCATTTCTTCGTAGGCACGTTGTCGCTCTTTGACAAAGGCTTCCTGTTCTTTGTCTGTGGCGGTCGAAAAATTCGTATAACGGTTTTTGGCGCCAGAGCTTTGTGTGTTTTCTTTGGTAAAGGTAAAAGGTTTCCAGTCGTTGACTTGCGCACCTTGGCGAATGGCGTTGGTAACATTTTCGTAAGCAGCCTGAAGACGCTGAAAAAGCTCCGTTGTGTCTTTATCAGGATTTTTATCAGGATGATAGCGCCTTGCCAAACGTCTAAACGCGGTTTTTGCTTCCTGCTCGCTGGCGGTGGTTGGGATCTCCAGCAGTTGATAATCGTCTATTAGGCTCATGCGATGTTAGCTATTAACCGTGTTTTTGTGGTGAGTGGATTCTGATGTCATTAATGTTTACAGCATTATGCACGATTTGTTGGCGCTGACAAAGGCGGAACTTTTAATCTAATAATTTGAGATAATCGTTCGGCGACATAGGTCGGTAGAGGTGATAACCCTGTCCAATTTGGCATTGCCATTGTAGTAATAGTTGTAAGATTTCTTCGGATTCAATACCTTCAGCAACACTAACGATATTAAGTGCCTTACAGAGATCTATCATGTTGCGGCATAAGGTCTGGCTTTGGGGATCATTTAATAAGTTCATTACAAAGAATTGGTCAATCTTTAATTCATCTGTTTCTAAAGCAACGAGATTTTGCATAGAGCTATAACCTACGCCAAAATCATCGATAGCAAGCTTAAAACCTGCATGATGTAGCTGTCTTACGTTGTTATGTACTATGTCGTTATTTTGGAAGATGCTGGTTTCAGTGATTTCTATAGTGAACTTACAGGCTGATAAATGATGATTTTGAAGCTTTTCAATGACTTGATTGGCAAAGTCTTCTTGAAGCAAATCAAGTGCAGATATGTTGATGGATAGGCGCTGTGTTGACAATGCAGCTGGGTGTTCAAAAGCCCACTGAAACACTTTTTCAAGCAACATATCTGTGAGCTTGTATATAAGGCCTGTTTGTTCGGCTAATGGAATGAATTCTGCTGGCGATACTTGCCCTAAGTGCTTGTTGTGCCAACGAACAAGAACTTCACCACCGATAATACTTCGATCTGCTAAATTGACTTGAGGCTGAATGTGAAAATAGAGCTTTTCATGTTCAATATCATCTGTCAGCTGAGTGATTAAACCCAATTGATGGGCGTGATTACTTTTTAAATTATCGGTAAAAGCAGCCCAGTTACCGGATGAATAAGTGACCGAGTGGTTAGCGATGAGTGCGTTCTGATACAGTTTGTCTAAATCCGCTCCCTGTGTAGGGTAAAGTGCGCTACCTATTTTATATTGGTGTCTGAAATGAATTTTGTTTACCAGTGTTGGGGTATCAAGAATCCGCTGGATTTTTAGTATCTGTTGCTTGATTTGATCTGGAGTTGTACTGATTAAGATGATATTGGTTGCTGTTATCCGAATGACTTTATTAATACTTTTATTGGGTAAAGGAAAAGATAAAACGCCTTCCATCCTTAGGGCTTGTTGATGAATACTTTGAATGACTTCTGATATAACGGAGTCTGCTTTGGCAGGGCCAAAAGCTTGGTTCAAAGTTTGGTAGTTGCTGATGTCTATCATGACAAGTGCTAGCTGTGGAGAGTGTGGCGCTATTGATGCTAATAGTGTTGGCAGCTTATCAAAATAATAGGTTCGGTTTGGGAGATTGGTTGATGAATCAGTGAGCGCTTGTAGTTTTCGATTACGTTCAAACTGCTTGGATTTATCTGCAAAAGCAAAGGCAAAGCCAAGTAGTTGTAGCATGCTAGAAATAGGAAGAATAGATTCCGTAAAAAGGTTTATGGGTAATATTTTCCAAAAGATAAGAGTGTTTAGTATGCTGCCAATGATTAAAAAGAACCAAGAAAACAAATAAAAGCGTACCGCAATAAAGCCTTTTAGATAGGCTTTTATGCCCCAATAGATACAAATAAAAAACAGAAATACTTCGAGGCAAGCAAACAGGAGCGCAGCGGTTTTAACCGAGAATAGTTGTGTCGAAAGTAAGAATATGATGAAAATGCTGTCACCATATTTTCTAATCAATGATTGAGAGGAAGGGATCCGAACTTCTTTTAAAAAATGTATGCTGAAGCGAAATAGTATCCAAGCTCCGATACCAAATATGACAAATAGGTTTCTAATGATCCATTGGCTAATTTCTTCTGAAAAAATCCATCTACTGAACCCTGTGACAACGGATAGCGCAATAAATATAATGATATTTAGGCCAAGGTAGTAAACAAAGCCTGGCTGTCTTAGTAGGATAAAAACAAAGACATTGTGAGCGAGTAGAATAACCAAACTACTGATGATAAAGGTCCAGAAAATCAGTTTTTCCTCTTTTTTGGCTTCAGCGTTTGTATCATCAAACAACATAAAAGGTGTTAGTAGCGGACTATTACCCTGTTTACGGACTAATAGCGTTGTATCCTGCTCATTGGACAATGATATCGGTATCCAAATGCCGTTGTAGCGTTTTGTATCACCTTTCCAGCTTTCTAGTGCGCCTCTTTTCCATTGTGACTGAAGCTGATCTCCATGAAATAAATAGAAATCAAGGTGTTCGATGACGTAGTAGTTTAAGGCAAGATGAATCGTTTGCCCCATGTTTGGTGTTGTGGTTTTGGGAAAGCTTAACTTATGCCAGTAAGCGCTTTCTGAGAAGCCTTGGGACTCTTCATAAATGCTTTGTTGAAATTCCCCATTTGATAGTACATCTTTAGCTGAAATGGGCTGTGTTTCTTTGAAGGTTGGAATTAGCACGTTGATCCTTGGATCACTTCCATTGGAAATGATCGTATTTTCTGCCCATAGCTGCGTTGCTATAAAAAGAAAAAAAAGAAAACACTTTGAGGCCATTCCTACTGTTCCTAACTGAAAAAGGTGATGATTAGGGGAGATCCGTCTAAGAGCGGTATTATAAGTATGTTAGTGCAGTATCTCTAAGACTTTACTTGCATTCCTACTGGCTTTCTTAAAATATAGGCGACATTTTTAATCTATGTATAATGTTTAGGATTTTTATGAGCGATAAACTTACCCACTTGGATCATCAAGGCCACGCACATATGGTTGATGTCTCAGACAAAGACATTACTAAACGCACGGCAACCGCTCAGGCAATTCTTTTAATGCAACCAGCTACGTTAAAAAAAGTGATAGAAGGAGGTTTGCCAAAAGGCGACGTGTTGGCAACAGCTCGTATTGCAGGTATTCAAGCGGCAAAGAAGACATCTGACTTGATTCCATTGTGTCATCCTTTGATGTTAACGAAAGTGACGGTCGATATTATTGTTATCAGTGATTGTGAGTTGGAAGTGTTATGTACTTGCTCACTATCCGGTAAAACGGGTGTTGAGATGGAAGCCCTTACGGGTGCAAGTATCGCAGCATTGACGCTTTATGATATGTGCAAAGCAGTTGATAAGGGCATAGTTATTCGGAATGTGTCTTTGTTAGAAAAAAAAGGCGGTAAAAGCGGTGACTGGAGTAAAGGGAATGTCTAAGGTGAGGGTGGTATTTTTTGCGTCTTTGAAAGAAAGCATTGGCCAGAGTGAATATATAGCAGAGTTAGCATTACCTTTGAGTATTAGCGAATTAAAACACCAATTGGCTAATGAATTAGATAAAGGACAAGCGCTTCTTGAGAAAGGTATCCAATCCTCTATTGATTTCGAATTTGCTAGAGACGCAGATATTGTCCCTGAATCTGTCAGTGAAGTGGCTTTTTTTCCACCTGTCACCGGAGGCTAAATGATTCTCGTACAGGAAGAAGATTTTCACGTTGATGTTTTATATAAAAGCTTATTGAAGGCTAATCAAACGGGTGCTGTTGCCATGTTTGTTGGTTTGGTACGCCAATTTTCTGACTTACCCAAAGAGGCCTGCAGCTTCGAGCTTGAGCATTATCCAGGAATGACAGAACGGAACTTACAAGTCATTGTTGATGAAGCCAATGCACGTTGGCCTTTATTAGACGTTTGCGTTGTGCACCGTGTGGGTCGTTTGTCAGTAGATGATCAGATCGTATTTGTTGGTGTCAGTGCCTCTCATCGTGCCGAAGCTTTTCAAGCGTGTGATTTTATTATGGATTATTTAAAAAGCCGAGCAGCGTTTTGGAAAAAAGAATCTGAAGGCTCAGATAGTCGTTGGGTAGAGGCCAATACTAACGACGAAAAAAGCCTAGAGCGTTGGTCAAAATAGCACAACTCACAATAAAGAGAAGTGCTAGTTCTTGTTGTGAGTGGTAATTAATGAGGTCGAAGAGTTTTCTTTCGGCCACTTGCATGGCGCTCCCGATATTCGGTATCAATGTATTTATCTGTTGTAGCCATGCTGGCATGGCCTGCGTCTTCTCTAACGTGTTCTTTTGGTCTCGTTTTTACGTCTTCCGATATGCCTGTGTGTCGTAACCAGTGAACGGTTGCAACACGTAGGTCATCAGCATCGGCTCTCATGCCATCTTCACACATGCGTTCATAAGCTTTGTCAAAGCACAGCTGAACTATGTTGCGAACCTGTCGTGAGCTTGTCATCGCACCTTGCCCTCGGTTTTTAGGTACAAGAGGTGTGTTTTCAGCAATGGTTGGCAGTAATGGTAAATCTCGAAACTGTCGATAGCGTTTTAACGCATTCAACATATCATCAGATACTGCAACAAGTCGTTCTTTATTACCTTTTGAAAGAACTTTAAACCACCAATGTCCGTCGGCGTCTTTTATAAAGTCGCCCATCACTGGCGCAGACCGTTCATCGGCGACTAATTCAGAAATTCGTAAATACATGCCAAGTAAAGCATTCATTATAAATAGAGTGCGTTCATGGTGTGCGGGATCTTCTTCAGCCAACATCTCTGCTGTTTCTATTACATAATCCCACTGTAAATTAGAAATACGTCTGACTTGTTTACGAGTGATTTCTTTTTTTACAAATTTACTTTTTTGTCGAATCAATGCCACAGGATTTTGCTGTGCAGCATCCTCTTGCATAAGAAATCCATAATAAGACGATAGGATTGAAAATGTTGCCCTGATGGCTGCTTGAGATAATGAGTGTTGTTTGGCTTTAGGTACATCACCATTTTTAAATTCTAATTTACTCACATGCGCAACAAATGGTCGCCAATCTTTATTGGCTGTTCTCTGCCCCATATGTAATTTAAAACGAGCGACGTTTTTAGTGCCAATCCAGCTTTCTGGAGGTGTTATACAAAAATGTATAAATTCTTCGATCTGATCACGACGTAACTGGGTTGTTGGGCATAAGGCGATATGCCATGACCAGAGGAGTAATCGCTCAACTTCTCGTCTATAAGAGTTGAATGTTGCTTGTGAGCCGTTGTAACTATAGATAAAGCATAATGCTAGCTGAAGATCTCGTCGATACTCAGGATCATTGATATGAGGTGTAGAGCTTTCTAAATGAGCAACAATACCTTCAAACTGAGTAAAAGGATTCGGTAAATGTTCTAAGTTATCTATTAAAGCAAGCGGTGTCATAATCTTTTATATCCAAACAGATGATGTATATTAGCAAATTTTTCGATCTATCCCTATCGATTTGTCTCTATATCGGGAATCGCTCTTAAGTGAAAGTCACGTGTTGTGTATTTATTCCTTATTCGACTGTTTTTTTGCCTTATTTATTTTGATTTCTACCTATTTTTTGTGATCTTTACTCGAATTGATGTTTGTTAGTTCGTATTTGGAACAAAGGTGGAAGATATTGTTTTGGGCTTTTTAATTTTCAGTAAAGGACTATTATAAAATTATCGAAGCGATAAACGATTTGAATTTTAAATATTAATGATTGCTCTCTCAAGGAGAAAAATATGAAAACTATCACTAAAGTAACTTTGGCTCTATTAACTGCTTCTGCAATGACAACTGCAGCTTTTGCTGAAACAGGCATTGAACGTGTTCAAAGTGCAAAAGGTAGTGTTGAGGCGTTAGGTGTGACTCTTGAAAATATGGGCGCTAATGTTGATACCAGTGTTGATTTAAATGGTGCTTATACTTTTGAACAGAAAACAGCTGTTTATAATACGAAACATGCTGAACTTCAAAATCAATTTGACGCTTTGCATGCACAATCTGCAGAGTAATTAAACGCTTGATGATCGATTCAAATACTATTTAATTTTAAAGGTGAATATTATGAAAAACTTAAATAAAACTATTTTAGCGCTATTGGCTGCTTCTGTAATGACGACAGCAGCTTTTGCTGAAACAGGTACTGAACGTGTTCAAAGTGCAAAAGGCAGTGTTGAGGCGTTAGGGGTAACACTTGAAAATATGGGTGCTAATGTTGATACCAGTGTCGATTTAAATGGTGCTTATACGTTTGATCAAAAAGCGGCTGTATATGACGCTAAGCATACAGAATTGCAAAACCAATTCGATGCATTACATGCTCAAACAGCGGAATAATAACCCAATTTAACAGATTAAAGGATAACGATATGAAAACTTTAAATAAAACTATTCTAGCTCTAGTAACAGCATCTGTAATGGCTACAAGTGCGTTTGCAGCTTCTGGTGAGAGTCCTACTGACCGCATTCAAAGTGCTAGAGGTAGCGTAGAAGCACTTGCTGTAACACTTGAAAACATGGGCGCTGATGTCGATGCAAATGTTAATTTGAATGGTGCATATAGTGTAGATCAGAAAGTATCTGCATACGAAACTAAACATGCTGAATTGCAAGCACAGTTTGATGAACTCCACGCACAATCAGCAGAATGATGCTGACTTGCTGTAGATAAAAAAGCCAAACTTTTAGTTTGGCTTTTTATTTTTTTATATTTCGCTAATTTCTATTTTCTTCTTCTAAGTCTTCTTGTTTTTCTGCTTCATTAATTATTTTAAATTTTGCTGCTGTCTCTTGTATGGCATTTTTGTCGTTATCTTTAGCGTCATTTTCGGCTCGTTTAATTAAATACTCTGCAGTTTTATCCTTTCCTTGGCTAAAGTCTAATAAAGCTCGATAGTTTAGTGCCATAGGGATGTTGTTTCTAGATTGATAATATTGAATGTTTGCTCTCCAAATTAATCGCTGCTCATAAAGATAATTTGAATAAACTGAGATAGGTTTTGTCTTAGTTAATTGTGCATTAAGCATTGAAAAAAGAATATCTTTTGGTGCAAGGTCTAGCCGCATATTTATGATGTTAAGGCCTTGCTCTGTTTGGCCTGAAGCAGCAAAACTAAGCGCTTGTAAGTAATCTGTGAATTGATTGTGTTTTTCTAGTTTATTTAAAAAAATTAGGGCTCTATCGGGAGATTGGATAAGATAAGAAAAAAGTCCTTTGGCGAAATCTTTAGCGTCGTTATCCTGTATCTTTTGATCTAAATAGGTAAACGGTTTGTCCTCAATACCTGCTCTGTACGCTAGTAGGCTTGCTCTAAAAAATTCAAAGTCTGTTGTTCTATTCTTGCTTAAGATAGTTTCTTTGGTCTCGGTACTAAAGGAATCAGATAGCCTTGAGTTTGGCGAAGGATGGCTTGATAAATATTCCAGTTTGGGCCTTCCCAGTGCTTGCTTAAAGAAAGCCTGAAATAATTTTGTCATACCCTCAGGTGCGAGTCCTGCGTTGATTAGATATTCTCGACCACGTCGATCGGCTTCTTGTTCTTGGTTGCGACTATAAGTTAGAGTATTTTCTGCCTGATTCGCTATACCCCCTAGCCAAAGTGCTGTTGTGGCATCAGAGCCGGCGCCAGCTAGGGCTGCAGCTATTCCTGCTCCCAGCATGACAAGAGTCTTCTGTAACTCTTCACCAGAATGTTTGGTTTGGCGCTCATAGTGCCGAAGGTCCAAATGAGCAATTTCGTGTCCTAATAAGCCAAATAGCATGTCTTCACTAGTTATCATCTCCATAATATCTGAGTAAATGAAAAGATGATTGCCTGGAATGACAAAAGCATTACTTTGCGAGCTGTTCAAAAGTGTCATTTCGACTGTGGTGTTATAAAGATTCGTTTGCGGAAGAATTTGAGATAGTGCATCTTTTAAGTAATCGTAGGCTGGAGGGAAGTCGATTAATGCTCGGCTTCCATTTAGTTTTCGAAACCAATATTGTCCTAGTATGTAGGAGGGATTAGACAAGGCTCTTTCGTCTTTGTTCGCTTCCAGATCAGGAATGCTGGCTGTACTTATATTGGACAAAGTACTTGTAAAAACAACGGCTAAGATGGTTAAGCCTGTTGTAACGTTTGAAAATAGTCTCATAATATGGCTAATGTATTCATTGGGTAAATTATAAAATGACGATCAATCTAGGCAATCAGTATGACGTAATCTTGGATGCAAGAGAAGATCGTTGCCCAATGCCTTTGTTAAAGGCAAAAATGGCGTTAAGTAAGATGGCGGTGGGAGAGCGCTTATGTGTGACAACCTGCGATGCAGGTTCGTTAAAAGATATCCCTCAATATACGGCACTCGTCGGATTTACTTTATTGTCAACATGTGAAGACAATGATGTGTATACCTTTGTTATTCAAAAAAGCTGAAACGGACTCGATATGTTTAAAATTGTTGATACGCTGATTAAACGGTATTTTTCTAATGAAGAAGTAGTGGTCTTTCTTTTATTACTGATTACTACGCTCTGTGTTTTGGCTTTTTGGGGCGGGATTCTAGCACCAATATTAATTGCTATCGTCCTAGCATTTTTACTGCAGGGTTTAGTTGATCGGCTGCAACGTCTCCGACTTGGTCATCTCACATCTGTTTTTATTGTATTTTTCACTTTCTTAACCGCCTGTAGTGTTTTTATCGGTGTCATGGTACCAATTATTTGGCGCCAGGCTGTACGACTCGTGCAAGATGCACCGAGGATGTTTATGGTAATTCGCAATGAAGTGCAGCAATTTGCTGAGGGGCATAGTGATTTAGTTAGTCAAGCGGCGATAGATGAAGTAACAAATTCACTGGCCAATGAGTCAACGAATCTTGGGCAATGGTTGTTATCTTTTTCATTGTCGAGCATTCCTTCGTTGTTCTCAGTTGTTATTTACGTGGTATTAGTGCCATTGGTGATTTTTTTCTTGTTAAAAGACCAAGATAAAATACTTGATTATTTGACGTCTTGGTTACCTAAGGAAAGAAAAATGATGCGTAATATCGCTCATGAAATGAATGGCCAGATTGCAAATTATATTCGAGGCAAGTTCATTGAGATGTTTGTCGTTGGTGTAGTGACTTATGTTGTATTTTTGGTGTTTGGTTTGAAATACGCAGAGTTGCTGGCCTTGTTAGTCGGTTTGTCGGTGTTGATTCCTTACATCGGTGCGGCTGCCGTGACTATTCCAGTTGTGTTGGTGGCGTTCTATCAATATGGAACTCAGAGTGAATTCATCTATGTGGTGGTTGCCTATTTAATCGTTCAAGCATTGGATGGTAATGTGCTTGTCCCTTTATTGTTTTCAGAGGCAGTGAACTTGCATCCGCTGGCAATCATTGTTGCAGTTTTGTTTTTCGGTGGTATATGGGGATTCTGGGGGATATTTTTTGCGATTCCATTAGCTACTTTGGTAAAAGCTATTATTAATGCGTGGCCAAACCAAGAGCTGTTGTCCTCATAGTTTTTTCTTTTGCTGCATAAGCTTAAAGCCCCGCTCTTATGAACTGACCCCCAATAGTTGGACATTCCAATTACTGGGGGTCT